>JAABUT010000021.1_pt1 | contig 264684 bp, 258 predicted proteins | sample 5559281 | NCBI WGS metagenome assembly JAABUT01 (sample SAMN10711880, study PRJNA513359) | rock metagenome | isolation source: Antarctica rocks | place: Antarctica: Victoria Land, Ricker Hills nord | collected 2016-01-04 | reverse complement strand
TGTCACTGAATTTCATCATTGAAAGTCATTTAGCTCAGTCATTCTGCATGTAATTGCAGTAGATTCGAAGTTCGCGTTCAACATCTTGATTAGCTCGTTTCGACTGATCATTGATCTCTGAATGATAGACTGTTGATAAATTGACTTTGATCTTCAGTCGTTTACAAAGACTTTGTCACATGATCGATATGAACTGAGAGTCTCTATTCGAAACGATAGAACTGAGTAGATCATGAAGTTGATAGACGTTTCATAGCATGATTCATACTGTTTCTTCGATTGAGATGTCATTGTCTTCTCAATGACAGAAAACATAGTGACGTTCTTTGAAGAGACAACATATGATCATGCAAATGACGTTATAGTTTTTCAATAGAAGTAGCTCAGTGATGAAGTTCATAGCTATATCTTGTCAACGCTGCTGAGAAATCGATAGAAACTGAAGCAAATCATTTGTATCATCTCAAGATGCTTTGCTTCGCTGACAGATATAACAGTTTCAAATGTATTGTTGAATAGTTGCTCGATGATCTGATCAATAGTAGAAGCGTTGAACTAGATCAATCATTTGTTTAATGTCAGAGTGCAAGATTGATGATTGATCATGAATCTTTCGAAGCAATTTTGTATGCATTTGTTTTGACATTCATAGTAAACTCTTTTTGAATAGAACGTTGTCAATGATTTGACAGTTCTTTAGCTTCATGTCATGAAGCTTCAGTTCATCTTTGTTCATAGCTTGTCGATACTCATTGCATAGTTCATTCTTCTGATTGACTAGACGTACGCATTGATAGAGATTAGTCTCGTATTCAGATTCGATTTTGAACTCAATCGATAGAACGTTTATTCGATTCGAGATCAGTATAGTCTGAAAACGATCATCTATGTCTTTAGCTGATTCAGAACTATTGATCATCGACATTCTAGTTAAAGCATCGACTTTGAAGTTTGTTTTGCCTGATCGAAAGATAATCTGAAAGTTAAACTTTGATAAAATATTCAGATAGTTTGCTTGTCGTCAAGTCAGCTGTTTGTTTTTCATAAAGATCTTCAAAGTCTGATGATCAGTAAACATCTGAATAGATAGCTCAGTATTTTCTAGTTTGAATCATCAGTGTTCGAAGCATCGAATGATAGCTAGCAATTTCTTGTCATAGATGTGATAATTGCATTCAGCTGAAATCATGCTCTTGCTATAGAAGACTATCGAGTGAAGCACATTCTCATCATCGTACTGAGATAGTATGTCGTCTTTTACATAGTTGAATGCATCGATTTTCAAAATAGCTTGACGTTTGACATCGAAATAACGTAGAACTGAAGTCGAGCTGATCTGCTTCTTTAGATTGTCAAAGACTTCGACGCAGACTTCGTTTCAAACAAAAGACGTATCTTTTCGAATCAGCTGAGTGAACGACTTGACTAGTTTCGAAAAGTTCTTGATGAAGCGTCGATAGAAATTGACGAAGTCAACGAAGTCTTGTATCTCTTTTAGATTAGTAGATGTAGCTTAATTGACTATAACTTTCACTTTGATAGAGTTCATGCAAAGATCTTGTTCTGATACTATGACTTCTAAGAAGACTGTTTCTTCTACGTTGAATTCGCACTTTCGAATATCTATCTGCAGATCAGCGTTTCGTAGACAATCTAGTATCATCTTGACATGTTGTCTATGCTTCTTTTGAGTCTTGCTGTATATGAGAATGTCGTCTAAATAAGCTTGGCAGAAGTCATTTAGAAAGTCTCATAGAACATCGTTCATATATTGCTGAAACGAGGTCGAATCGTTTGTTAATTTGAATGATAGAATCTTTGATTTGTACGCTTCTAGAGCGATAATGAAGATCGTATAGTTCTCACTATCGAAATGCATACGAAGTTTGTTGAAAGCGAAAATTATATTCAGTTGAATCAGATGCTTGCAGTCAACGATTTTGTCAATCATCTCATCTATGAGCGATAGAGAGTAGCGATTTCTTTTGATAATGACATTGAGCTTTCGATAGTCGACGCAGAAGCAAAGATCATCATTGATCTTCAGAGCGAATAGAATGAGTGAGAAATATGAGATCTTGCTAGAAGTAATAAAACTCTTTGACAGATTTTCGTTTAGATATTCTTTGATCTTCTGAAGCTTGTAGAGTGACATTCGATAAGCTCGACATCTAGAAGAAGTGACATCGTTAGTGAGCTCTATCTTATGATCATATGAACGATGAGATGATAGCTTATCGACTTGAGCTCGATCAAACACGTCGAGAAAATTCTGATATTTCGAAGATAGCTTGACTTTGATGTCTTCTAGATTTTGAGCTGATGCATCAATGAAAGCGACGTCTAGAACGTTCAGTTCGCATTGAGTGTTGTAGACTATTTCTCTATCAATATCTTCGATTGACATGACAAAAATCTCGATGCGATTCTTCTTTGATCATTTAATCAGTGCATGAAAAGATGCAGCTTTCACACTGAACATAGAAAAGTTCTTTTTTGAAGCAGTAGAAGTGAGTCGTTGAAGCACTTTAAGAGCTGAATGAATAGAAGAATTTGATGATCGTGATCATTTTGAGTGTGAAGCTCTGACTGACATTGAAAAAACAGAAATGAGAGCTTCTAATTGATTCGAAAAAACGATGACATCGTTTTGCATATCTAGTAGTATTTCATTTTTATTCATTCAGAGCTTTTCTAATATGACGTCATGATAATCTATATCAGCTATTAACATTGAAACAGTCAATTTCTTATGACTTTCGACTGTGAGATTGAATAGAATTTTATGAGTAATGATCTTCTTCGTCAGCTTTTCGTCATATTCTCTTATTAACTTCTCTTTAGCTAGTCATATGAGTTGAATTTCGAGCTTCTGACATATTTGATCGACTAGCTTTGTATGAATCAAGATGTAGATCGTCAAGTCACTATCTATCAGAGATCATAGCTTGAAGAATTCGTCTTGCGAGAATAGAGTGACATCGACTAGAAATGACTTTTCGAAGTAGTTCTCTTCGATAGATGAAATTTCGTCGATTAGATTGCACAAAGAAATGATTTCTATCTCTTCGATGACTCTGAAAGAGATGACTAGTTTTTTGAATCAGACTCTGAATCAAAGTTCAAAGAATGATCAAACTCGTCATCTAATGCATTAATTCTGAAAGATCTATTCAAGCACTCTTTAGAAGTATGATCAAACTTATGACAAAGAAAGCAGTTTTCGATTAGTAAGTCATTTTCTTTGACGTTAGTCAAAACAGCGTCGCGTGATTTTGACTGATCAGTCATCTTCATTTCTATGATTCTACGAGTAGCTTTGACTAATTCTTCAGCGAAGATGATCTGTTTAGTTGTTCAAGCTTTGATCATTGCTTCTCTATTCTTGATCTCTCGAATAGCTCGTTGATCGTTATTCAATCGAATGAGATAGAAATGAATTTCTTTCAGAGTACTGAGTTGAATCAATTGAGTTATTCAAGCGAATCGAAGTCGAGAGTTTATTTTATTCTTTAAATTGATGATCAGCTGTTTTTCTTGATAGTCTAAATAGAAGAATAGTCGTTGAAATTGAGTATAAAACTCGCTGAATTTCTTCTGTTCTTGAATCAAGTTGTAGTAGTCTTTACGAAAGTTGACTTCTTTATCTGAATCATTGAACAACTGAGCTAGCTCTTTCAAAAGCTCATCGACGATCTTGTATGAGTTGAAACAGTTACGTTCGCGTCTTGACTGAGTGATCTCAGCTGCATCATCGAATAATCTGAAATGTACATAGCTCAGCTTGACTCGTTCACTTGAAAAGAGATCGACATTGATTTTCAGCTTGTTCTGAACTTTTTCATATCAGTTCTCTCAAATAGAATTCTTTTCATCAGTGAACAACGAAGAATCGAGTATTTTCTGAAACCTAGAACGCTCAGAGTAGATTGACGATGACGAGATAATCTCTCTAGCTTGTAGTCTAGCTTTCAGCTCTTCGCATCGTTTCTTCAAAGCTTTCATGATCATAGAAGATGTTATGATTTCAGCGAATGAGTCGTTATCTTCGACAATGAAGAATGAAGCTTCGAAACGCTCTTTGAAGAGACGAGACATGAGAAAGAAGAGATTGAATTGAACGAGTGTTTTTAAAAGAAAGAAATCGAGCGAAGAGCGATGCTCGACAATAGAAGATGAAGTCGTTTTTGTTGTTTGATTTGAGAGTTAATTGATTCTCTTGATCGATTTGATTCTCTAGCAATCAACGAAGATTCTTTATCGCTGATTCTATTAATCGAAATGAACGATGCGTACTTAATGAGCTGTAAGTCGTCTAGCAATTCAATCAGTCTCGCTGTTGATTCTATAGACTCTCTAATGTTGTTCTGTTTTTCGATTGCGTCGATCATCAGGTAAACGAATTTCTTTAGACTCGATCTGCCTGAATGAGTATATTGAACGAGTAATGAGTATCTGTATCGTATGATAAACGAGATTCTTAATGTAATGTTGAAATCGTGTCTAGATCATTCAATCAAAGAGACTCAGAGCTGATATGTATGTATTGTTCTTTAGAGATAGTTATAACAAGACATTAAGAATACAGAAGAGAAAGAGTGCAAGCTCTTTTATAAATAATGACTTGAGACTGCGCTAGACTCGATACAGATGTGATGTAATAGATCAGATGTGTTTGTCTAAAAGAATGATGAAAGAAGTGAATGAAGAAAGTGCTGAACAACGAGAAGAATTGCTGAGAATGACTTAAAGAGATGCGCTAGGTTCAAACTAGGCATAGCATCATGACTTGCTTTAATCAAATTGATTAGAATTAGATCTGAACTCTGATCGATTCAGGCATGTTCATAACACTTTGTATGAATCAAGATGTAAATCATCAAGTCACTATCTATCAGAGATCATAGCTTAAAGAATTCGTCTTGCGAGAATAGAGTGACATCGACTAGAAATGACTTTTCGAAGTAGTTTTCTTCAATAGATGAAATTTTGTTGATTAGATTGCATAAAGAAATGATCTCTATCTCTTTGATGATTCTGAAAAAGATGATTAGTTTTTTGAATCAGACTCTGAATTAAAGTTCAAAGAATGATTAAACTCGTCATTTAATGCGTTAATTCTGAAAGATCTATTTGAGCACTCTTTAGAAGTATGATCAGACTTATGACATAAAAAGCAGTTTTCATTTAGTAAGTCATTTTCTTTGACGTTAGTCAAAACAGCATCACGTGATTTTGACTGATCAGTCATCTTCATTTCTATGATTCTATGAGTAGCTTTGATTGATTTCTCAGCAAAGATGATCTGTTTAGTTGTTCAAGCTTTGATCATTGCTTCTCTATTCTTGATCTCTTGAATAGCTCGTTGATCATTATTCAATTAAATGAGATAGAAATAAATTTCTTTCAGAGTATTGAGTTGAATCAATTGAGTTACTTAAGCGAATTGAAGTCGAAAATTTATTTTATTCTTTAAATTGATGATCAGCTGTTTTTCTTGATAGTCTAAATAGAAGAATAGTCGTTGAAATTGAGTATAAAACTCGCTGAATTTCTTCTGTTCTTGAATCAAGTTGTAGTAGTCTTTACGAAAGTTGACTTCTTTATCTGAATCATTGAACAACTGAGCTAGCTCTTTCAAAAGCTCATCGATGATCTTGTATGAGTTGAAACAGTCACGTTCGCGTCTTGACTGAGTGATCTCAGCTGCATCATTGAATAATCTGAAATGTACGTAGCTCAGCTTGACTCGTTCACTTGAAAAGAGATTGATGTTGATTTTCAGCTTGTTCTGAACTTTTTCATATCAGTTCTCTCAGATAGAATTCTTTTCATCAGTGAACAACGAAGAATCAAGTATTTTCTGAGATTTAGAATGCTCAGAGTAAATTGATGATGACAAGATAATTTCTCTAGCTTGTAGTCTAGCTTTCAGCTCTTCGCATCGTTTCTTCAAAGCTTTCATAGTCATAGAAGATGTTATGATTTCAGCGAATGAATCATTATCTTCGACAATGAAGAATGAAGCTTCGAAATGCTCTTTGAAGAGACGAAACATGATGAGAAAGAAAAAAGAGATTGAATTGAACGAGTGTTTTTAAAAGAAAGAGATCGAGCGAAGAGTGATGCTCGACAATAAAAGATGAAGTCATTTTTGTTGTTTAATTTGAAGATTGATTGATTCTCTTGATTGATTTGATTCTCTAGCAATCAACGAAGATTCTTTATCGCTGATTTTATTAATCGAGATGAATGATGTGTACTTAATGAGCTGTAAGTCGTCTAGCAATTCAATCAGTCTCGCTGTTGATTTTATAGACTTTCTAGTGTTGTTCTATCTTTCGATTGCATCAATCATCAGATAAATGAATTTCTTTAGACTCGATTTGTCTGAATGAGTATATTGAACAAGTAATGAGTATCTGTATCATATGATAAACAAGATTCTTAATGTAATGTTGAGATCATGTCTAGATCATTCAATCAAAGAGACTTGTTAGAGGTCAGCATAGAGCGAGTCAATATGAGTGTCATTTAACTAGAAGATAAATGCTAAGGAAGAAAGGTAGCTACAGGAAAGAAGCTGGTTACATATGTGTTCCTCAGCCGACGCTAGGCCCAATAGGGACTAGTCAAGGTGACGAAGCGAGGATAGGCCTGGCAAGGCTAGAAGGCTGAGCCTGGCAAGGCTAGGATCGTGACATTACCCCCCCCCCTTCGACGATTCATGTCCGCATGAATGTATTTCCTGCTCGATTCTGTTGATTGGCTGAATAGTCGAAAGCGCTCCTAGCGCGATTTGTTCGGATATCGAATATGGAAATCGTCAACTACCTCCTGAGCGTTCATAAATTCGTCGCCATCAGCGTTGTACCAATTGAGGTCATTGTCATAGTCATTCCATTTGACCCTATACTGAAGCCGTCTCCGGTACCGGCGGGAATCCAATATATCGTCGATTTCCCATTCGTCTTCGTCGTTTACCACTATTGACTCGGGGGGCTCGTTCTTTTGACCAGGCAAGGGGTCGTCGGCGGCGGGGCGAAGCAGGTCAGGGTGGAATACGTCATGAACACGCATAGTCTCTGGTAATTCCAGCTTATATGACGAGCCGACGGGACCTAGATTGGTGAAGAGACCGAGCATTTTGTCGTCTAGCTTCTTGAAAGGCCTCGCTGTAACGATGTTCCGTCCGTTCAGGAACACCTTTGATCCGGTCTCGTAATTGACCTCCTTTCTATGCTTGTTAGCTTGATTCACCATTTGTTCCCGTGTTTTGGCCAGAGCTTCACGAGCGAAGATCAATGTCTTGTCCATTTGTTCAGATATATTCTTGGCCCGATCGGTCTGCAAGCGTTCGCGGGTGCTTTCATACTCGGTGGTGTCAGGGTCGAAGCTCATACGAGGGTGAAAGCCCTTGTTCATAAAGAAGGGGGTCAAGGAGATGGCTGAGGACAAGACGTTATTGTCGGCAAACTCGGCCATGGATAGCCACTTAGACCAGTCGTCTTGCATATACGAACAGAAGGACCGAAGGTACCTTTCGACGTCCTGATTGGCTCGTTCACTTTGACCGTCGGTCTGAGGGTGGTAGGCTGTAGAGAGCCGAAGGTTAATGCCTAGCCTTTTGCAAAGCGACTTCCATAGAATGGAGGTAAATTGCGGATCCCGGTCAGATACTATGGAGCTTGATAGACCATGAGTTCGATATACTCATTGAATCAGCATTTCAGCTGTCTTTTCGGCAGTGATATCTTCATCCTCAGTGATGCAAGAAATATAATGCCTTTCTTTTGACAATCTGCAGATGATCGTCAGAATAGCGTTGTACCCGCTTGAATCAGGTAGGCCGGTAATGAAGTCCATTGCTATGTCTTGCCATCGCTGTTCAGATATCGGTAGAGGTTGAAGCAAGCCGTTTGATTTATCCCTAGATGCCTTTGAACGTTGGCAGATATAGCAGTTCCGGATATATCGATCTACCGTTTTCCGCATGAATGGCCAATAGTAGTTCCGCTTTATGATCTCCACAGTTCTAAGAATACCAGAATGATCAACTGACGGTTGATCGTGTACCTCACGAATCAGGTTCATTTGTAGAAGCTCGTTGAAAGGGATTCATAGCTGACTACCATGATACAAGATTCCATTCTGGGTTCGGCAATCCTTCAATTTGATACCTTCATATTGTGTCTCGCCTCTTGCTATTGCTTCGCGAAGTAGCGTACAATTCTCGTCGATCCCATTAGCCTCAAGGACCTGTTTATAGATTGGTTCCTCGATGTTCTTCTCTAGATCAGCAATTTCCATTCGATCCGGAGTCAGAATAGTGATTCGTTGATAGCGAACGCGCTCATCTTCTGAGCTTCTAGAAACTGAATCGGCTCGGCGAGTCAATGCATCGGCTTTGATGTTTTGTTTGCCTGAGCGATACATGATTTTGAAGTTGAAGTCGACGAGCTTTTGTACCCAGCGCATTTGACGTCTACTTAGCTCTTTATCTTCCATTAATGGCGTTAAAGCTTGGTGATCAGTGAACACCTTGATGGGTAGCTCAGTCAATTCCAGCTCAGGTCGCCAATGCTCGAAGGCACGAATGATTGCTAGTAGTTCCTTGTCATAGATCTCGTAATTGCACTCAGCGGGGCTCAGGTTCTTGCTGTAGTAGGTCATCGGATGCAATGTTCCTTCGTCGTCGTACTGAGAAAGTATGCCACCGTTGACGTAGTCGGATGAGTCTGTTTCAAGAATAGCCTTCCTATTCTGATCAAAATGACGAAGAATAGGGGCTTCAGTCATTCGTTTCTTCATATGGTCAAAGGCCGTTTGACAAGCTTGATCTCATTCAAATATCACCTCTTTTTGGGTTAGCCGAACCAGGGGACGAACAATCTTCGAAAAGTCCTTTATAAAACGTCGATAGAAGTTGCAGAAGTCGACGAAGAACTGCACCTGGGTGAGATTTGTAGAAGTAGGTCATTCGACTACTGCTTGTACTTTTCTGGGGTCCATCTTTAGTCCTTCGATGAATAGCAATAGTCCCAGAAAGGAGATCTCCTGAACGTGAAACTCGCATTTGTTTATATCCACCTGTAGGCCGGTCTCTCGTAGTCTATTTAGAACTAGTCGTACGTGTTTCTTATGTTCCTTCAGTGTTTTGCTGTAGATGATAATGTCATCTAGGTAGGTCTGGCAAAACTGATGTAGGTAATCAAACAGCACGTCGTTCATATAGTGTTGGTAGGAAGCCGGGCCGTTGGTTAATCCGAAAGGCATCACGTGATATTTGTAGGAGCCAAAAGAGGTAATAAAGGTAGTCAAATCTTCGCTACCCGGATGCATGCGTAGTTTGTTGAAGGCGGCTATTATATCCAATCGGGTCAGATACTTGCTACCTTGAATACGAGCGAGAGTTTCGTCTATTAAGGGTAGAGGGTAGCGGTCCCGTTTGGTCAAAGCATTGAGCTTCCTATAGTCGACGCAGAAACGCAGGCTACCGTCTTTCTTTTCGGCGAATAGTATGGGCGAAGCGTATGGGGCCGAGCTGGAAGATATAAAGCTCTTATTCAGATGTTCGGTCAGGTAATCCTTCACCTTTTGAAGCTTGTAGCCAGACATATGGTAGAGGCGGCTTCGAGGAGACGTTCTCTCGCCTGTCAACTCGATTTTGTGATCGTAGGGGCGGTGAGGGGGTAGTTGATCAGCCATAGCTCGGTCAAACACGTCTAGATAGTCATGATATTCCGAAGGAAGCTTAGCTTTGACTTCTTCCAAGGCCTCTTCGTGTGAAAGCTCTTGTAGATCTATATCTTCGAGTTTATTCCTAGCTGTTTTTAGAAGCCGATCGATTTCCGTGACGATGATCGCGAAAGTAGTCACATCCGACCGTTTGGCTAGTGATCTATATGCTGCAGCCCCTATCATTGCTATGTTCATTGAACCGGAAGGCGAAGCGGAGTTGACTGAATTAGGTGGTTCCACGATTTTGGATGAAGATGACTTCTCGCTGAGTCGGGTGGCGACAGAAGGGGTAGACCTCTTTAGTATTTGGGTAGGAGCCGAACTCTTCTGTTCTATCGCGATTTTCTTGATGACAGGAAGGGGGGCCGGGCTAGCATCGATATGAGCCTTTGAATCAGGAAATTGAAGGCGATCGTCCCTCATATCAATCGTTACCCCGGTCTTATTCATCCATGTTTTTCCGAGAATCATCTGATGCTGGCCCAATCGGGTAATCAGCATAGGGGCGGAACGTTTCATATGACCTTGAACAGTCAGATTCGAATAAATCGCATGGGTAATGGGCTTTTTTGCATAATGGCCATCGAATTCCCTTATTGGCTTGGGCTTGGTTAAAGGTAACGGTTCGATTTGCAAATGGTCACAAACATTCTGCGCGATTAATTCATCAATGAACGAATAGCCAGCTGCTCCAGTGTCAACCAATGACTTTAATGAGTAACTAATTCCATCGCTAGATAGTACACATTCAGTAGTCAAAGGTTCCGGGACAAAGAGATCATCTGATGAACTCGTTGTTGAAGAAATTAACACATCTTCCACCGCGCCTTTGATGAAAGTCACTAGTTTTTTGCCTCATCCTCCGATTCCTTTGTAAATAATTCCTCCTCTTCTTTCGGCATGACGATCTCATTGAGGCGAGGGGTGAATGCACGAGGTGCCGAAGTACTAGCCTTCAGCTGAGAGCAGTCCTTTGAAAGGTGATCCGGTACTTTGCAGTTGAAGCAGGTGATTGACATTCTTGGTCGTTCAGGTTCGGGGGTGGAAAAAGTAGCGGGCCGAACATAGCTAGTAGCCGGGGCTGATGCTGGTGTCGACGAAGGAACAAAAAGTTTTTCCGGGACTGCTACCGGTTTGACTGTTCGTTGCTCGCCACGTAGCTGGTAATTGGCTCGTTGTTTATTATCCACTCTCTGAAGGAAAGTCTTGAGCTTATCAAGCGAGCTAAACTCTATGAGGCAAACTGACAACGCGTCCTGGAGGCGATTGTTGATTTTATCCTGTAGATCGTCCATCAGAGTTCGGTCGTCGTAGCCAAGGAAGCTGAATATCTTTGTGAATTCGGAGTAGAAGGAGCTGAACGGCTTATTGCTCTGCTTCAACGCATTGTATTCGCGGCGACACTTTCGATTTCTATCCTGATCGCCATATATTCCGTCCAAATGTTCCAGCAGTTCCGTCAGTGATAGGTAGGGTGAGGGAGCACCGATACGACGCTTTGCATAGGTCTGCTCGTCAGCATCGCCACCTAGTCTGGATGCCACATAGGCGATACGGAGCTTTTCGGTAGGGTAATGGTCCGCGTTGGCGTCGAGCTTGTCAGATATCTTGGTGATCCAGCTCTCCCAAGTAGGTTCACCTGTGCCGGTGAAGATAGGTGGATCCGGAAATTTGGTTGACTTGCGATGATCGTTCCCGTTACCGGATAGAGTGAATGACTCTCGTGAGCTTCGGGGGCGTTGGTCGACTTCAGGGGTCGGTGGAGTCTCTTCCTGATTGGCTCGATGCTCGGCTGGCTGAGTCTCTTGACGAGGCATAGGCCGATCAGCTTGACGTTGTTCCGCTTTGGAGTTCAATCGCTCGCTTTGCAGCTGGTTGATCTTTTCTTCTAGCTCATCGTTCTTTTCAAAAGCGGCTTCTAGTTGTTCCGCTCTCTTTTTGTGATCGTCTTGTACGAGGATTCAGTGCTCGTTGAGCTGTAGAGCCAGGTCTCGCTGACTTCGAAGCTCGTTCAGCATATCGATAATCTGATCGGGCTGGTTTGCGGCCCATTGACACAATTGTTCCTTGTTCTTTATGTTCCATGGTGTTGTAGCTTCTTCAGCCTCGGCTGGAGCATCGGTGGGTAGAAGTGAGACTCTTCTATTGGCAGTGCTTCTAAGCAGGCGAGCTGTTCGGGGCCCAACTGACTCGGCGTCGCGTGCCATGGTGATAGTAGGTAGAAGTTGTTGAGGTAAAGATAGATGAGGGGTTGATGTTTTGGTTTGATGCAAATTCAAAGAAGCTCTTGTGAATTTTCTGGTAATAGCTGATTGTAATATCCGAAGAATCCCTTGCGGATAGAATGGTGAAAATGAATGTAGAACCGAAGAATCCCTTGCGGTCTAAAATGGTGGTGCAAATTCGAAGAATCCCTTGCGAATTTTCTGAATAAACGAAGTAGGTTATTTCGTATCGTCTACACGTCGATAGCAGGGTAGTTGGTGAGCATTTATCTAATGTTAGGGGCCAGCATAGAGCGAGTCAATATGAGTGTCATTTAACTAGAAGATAAATGCTAAGGAAGAAAGGTAGCTACAGGAAAGAAGCTGGCTACATATGTGTTCCTCAGCCGACGCTAGGCCCAATAGGGACTAGTCAAGGTGACGGAGCGAGGATAGGCCTGACAAGGCTAGAAGGCTGAGCCTGGCAAGGCTAGGATCGTGACAAGACTCAAGACTGATATGTATGTATTGGTTTTTAAAGATTGTCATGATTCTAGTCTTGTCAGACTCAGTCTTTTAATCTTGTCAGATTTATTCTCACTTCGTCATCTTGACTAGTCTCTATTTGATCTAGCGTCGACTGAGAAACACATATATGTAGTCAGCTTCTTTTCTGTAACTATCTTTCTTTCTTAGCATTTATCTTCTAGTTAAATGACACTTCTATCTGACTCGCTCTAGACAGATTTCTAACATTAGATAAATGCTCATCATTTACTACTCTGCTATCAATGAATAAATGATATGAAACAATCTATTCAGTAAGAAAAATTTGCAAGAGATTCTTCAAATTTGCATCATCATTATTTTAGATTGCAAGAAATTCTTCGATTCTACACTCATTTTCATCATTCTATTCGCAAGAAATTCTTTGAATAAAGCATTCAATTATTATTTGAAATTCATAAGAAATTCTTTGAATTTTCACTCATTAAAAAACATCAATTCAAAACATCAATCTCTCATCTACTTTTACCTCAACAACTTCTATCTTCTTTCATCATGACATGCAACGTCAAGTCAGTTGAGTCTTGAACAACTCATCTGCTTAAAAGCACTATCAGTAGAAGAGTTTCACTTCTACTCATCAATGCTTCAGTCGAAGCTGAGAAAGCTGTCATTGCATGAAACATAAACATCGAAGAACAACTGTTTCATTGAGTCAGCAATTAATTCAACGAAGTCATCAATATGCTGAATGAACTTCGAAGTCAACGAGACTTGACTCTACAACTCAATGAACACTGACTTCTTGTACAAGAAGATCACAAAAAGAGAGCGAAACAACTAGAAGTCGCTTTTGATAAGAATGATGAGCTAGAGAAAAAGATCAATCAGTTACAAGACGAGTGATTGAACTTCAGAGCAAAACAACGTCAAGTTGATTGATTTATGCTTCGTCAAGATACTCAGTCAGCTGAGCAACAAGTCAATCAGAAAGTTGAATGAAGCTCGACTTTCAAAGCTCACTCTCAACGAGAGTCTTCTACTCTATCTGAAAACGAAAATGATCATCACAAGTTCATCAAGCTTTCAAATTCACTCATCTTCATCGAAACAGATAACTTTATTTGAGAGACATGAAACATCAAGATAGCTGACAAGCTTGATGTCAACGTGAATCATTATTCTACTGAAAAGATTTGTATTGTTTATGTGATTTTCAGACTAGAAAACAATGCTAATCAGCAAATCTATGCAAAGCATCATGTTGATGCTTTCTCATTCTATCAGTCACTATCAGAGCTACTGAAACATCTGAAAGAAATTTATGAAGATCAGAATCTGATTCAAAAGTGTCGTTGCAAATACGTTGCTCTGAAGCAGCTCAACAAGCTCTTCAGCTTCTTCTATTCAGAATTCACTAGAATATTCAGCTTTCTGAACTACGATGATATCATTTTGATGAACGACATTCAGAATAAAATCAATAATCATCTTCAGAACGCGTTGTCAGTTTGTCTCATAGAGTTTAGCTCACTTGATAAGCTCAAGATCTTTCTTCAAGATGTGAATAACAAACAACGAGTCAATTATCAGCTACGTGACGAGCAATGAACAGTCAAATCAATAGCAGCTTCAAAAAAACGTTTTATTTCTTCGTTGACATCAGCTTCAGTCTTGATTACTAGCTTTGTTCAACTCGCTACTTTTTTCGCCTTTGAATCTGAATGATCAAGAATGTCAATCACTTGCTTCAACTGCAAAGTATCGAGTCATCTTTCAAAGAACTGTTCTCAGCTGAAGACTAGTACTTCGACATCTCATGCATTCATCTCTCGTCTCAATGAGATCATCATGTCAAAAGAAGAGAAGAAATTATTTACAGAGAATCAAAGAATGAGGCAAAAAACTAGTGACTTTCATCAAAGACATGATGAAAGACGTGTTAATTTCTTCAACAACAAGCAGCTCAAATGACTTCTTTGCTTCGAAATCTTTGACTACTGAATGTGTATTATCTAGCAATAAAATTAGTTACTCATTAAAGTCATTGATTGACATTGAAGCAGCTGACTATTCGTTCATTGATGAATTAATCACGCAGAATGTTTGTGATTATTTGCAAATCAAATCATTATCTTTAATCAAGCTCAAGTCAATAAGAGAATTTGATGATCATTATGCAAAAAAGCTCATTATTCATGCAATTTATTCGAATCTGACTGTTCAAGATCATATGAAACGTTTCGTCTTTATGCTGATTACTCGATTGAGTCAACATCAGATCATTCTTGAAAAAACATGAATGAATAAGATCAAAGTAACGATTGATATGAGAAACGATTGTCTTCAATTTTCTGATTCAAAGACTCATATCAATGCTAGCTCAATCTCTCTTTCTGTCATCAAGAAAATCGCGATAGAACAGAAGAGTTCAACTTCTACTCAAATACTAAAGAGATTTATCTCTTCTGTTGTCACTCGACTCAGCGAGAAGTCATCTTCATTCAATAAAATCGTGAAATCATTTAATTCAGTCAACTTCGCTTCGTCTTTCGATTCAATGAACATAGCAATGATAGAAGCTGCAGCATATAAATCACTAGTCAAATGATTGAATGTGACTACTTTCGCGATCATCATCACGAAAATCAATTGACTTTTAAAAACAGCTAGAAATAAACTCAAAGATGTAAATCTACAAAAGCTTTCACATGAAGAGATCTTGAAAGAAGTCAAAGCTAAGCTTTCTTTGAAATATCATGACTATCTAGACGTGTTTGATCGAGCTATGACTGATCAACTATTCTCTCATTGCTTCTATGATTATAAAATTGAGTTGACAGACGAGAAAACGTCTTCTTGAAGTCATCTCTATCATATGTCTGATTACAAGCTTCAAAAGATGAAGAATTATCTGATTGAACATCTGAATAAGAGCTTTATATCTTTCAGCTCGATCTCATACGCTTCGCTCATACTATTCATCGAAAAGAAAGACGATAGTTTGCGTTTCTGCGTTGATTATAGAAAGCTCAATGCTTTAATCGAATGAGATCGCTATTTTCTACTCTTAATAGACGAAACTCTCGCTCATATTCAAGGTAGCAAGTATCTGATTCAATTGAATATAATAGTCGTCTTCAACAAACTACGCATGCATTCGAGAAGCGAAGATTTGACTATCTTTATTATCTCTTTTGACTTCTACAAATATCACGTGATGTCTTTTAAATTAATCAACGACTTGACTTTCTATCAACACTATATAAACGATGTGCTGTTTAATTATCTACATCAGTTTTGTCAGATCTATCTAGATAACATTATCATTTACAGCAAAACATTGAAGAAATATAAGAAACACGTACGACTAGTTCTACATAGACTGCAAGAGATTGATCTACAGATGAATATAAACAAATGCAAGTTTCACGTTCAAGAGATCAGCTTTTTAGAACTATTGCTATTCATTGAAGAACTAAAGATGAACTTCAGAAAAGTACAAGCAGTAGTTGAATGATCTACTTCTACAAATCTCACTCAGATGCAGTTCTTCGTTAACTTCTGCAATTTCTATCAACGTTTTATAAAGAACTTTTCGAAGATTGTTCATTCTCTGATTCAACTAACTCAAAAAGAGATGATATTTGAATGAGATCAAGCTTGTCAAACGATCTTTGATCATATGAAGAAATGAATGATTGAAGCTTCTATTCTTCGTCATTTTGATCAGAATAAAAAGACTATTCTTGAAACAGACTCATTCAACTACGTCAATGATGACATACTTTCTCAGTATGACGACGAAGAAACATTGCATTCGATGATCTACTACAGTAAGAATCTGAGCTTCGCTGAGTGCAATTACGAGATCTATGACAAGAAACTACTAGCAATCATTTGTGTCTTCAAGCATTGATGATCTGAGCTGAAATTGACTGAGCTACTCATCAAGATGTTCACTGATCATCAAGCTTTAACATCATTAATGAAAGATAAAGAGCTAAGTAGACGTTGAATGCGCTGAGTACAAAAGCTCGTTGACTTCAACTTCAAAATCATGTATTGCTCAGACAAATAAAACATCAAAGTCGATGCATTGACTCGTTGAGTCAATTCAGTTTCTAGAAGTTCAGAAGATGAGCACATTTGCTATCAATGAATCACTATTCTGACTTTGAATTGAATGAAAATTGCTGATTTAAAGAAGAACATCAGTGAATCAATCTATAAACAGATTCTTGAGATTAATGAGATCGACAAGAATTGTACGCTACTTCGCGAAGCAATAGCAAGAGACGAAGCACAATATGAAGATATCAAATTGAAGAATTGTTGAACTCAGAATGAAATCTTGTATCATGATAGTCAGCTATGAGTTTCATTCAACGAGCTTCTACAAATGAATCTGATTCGTAAGATACATGATCAGTCATCAGTTGATCATTCTGATATTTTTAGAACTGTGAAGATCATAAAGCGAAACTACTATTAATCATTCATGCGAAAAACGATAAATCAATATATTCGAAACTGCTATATCTGTCAACGCTTAAAGACATCTAGAAATAAATCAAACGACTTGCTTCAATCTTTATTGATATCTGAACAGCGATGACAAGACATAGCAATGAACTTCATTATTGATTTATCTGATTCAAGTGAGTACAACACTATTCTGATGATCATCTGCAGATTGTTAAAAGAAAGACATTATATTTCTTGCATCACTGATGATGAAGATATCACTGTCAAAAAGACAGCTGAAATGCTGATTCAATGAGTATATTGAACTCATGAACTATCAAGCTTCATAGTATCTGATCGAGATTCACAATTCATCTTTATACTATGAAAGTTTCTTTGCAAACGACTGAGCATTTTTCTTCGATTGTTCATCATTTATCACTCTCAGACTGATGATCAAAGCGAACGAGTCAATCAGAACATCAAGCGATATCTTTGATTCTTCTGTTTGTATATGTAGAACGACTGATCTAAGTGACTACTCATGATCAAGTTTGTCAACAATAACATCTTGTTCTCAGTCATTTTCTTGATTCTCTTCTTCATGAACAAGAACTTTCATTCTTGTATGAGCTTCGATTCTGACATCATTGAATATGAAAGCATTCGCGAACGCTTGCAGATCAATCGAGTCAAGAATATATCTGAGCAAATGAACAAGACATTGATTTTCGCTCGTGAAGCTCTGATCAAAACATGAGAACAAATGATGAATCAAGCTAATAAGCATAGAAAGAAGATCAATTACAAGATTGAATCAAAAATGTTTCTGAATGAAAGAAACATCATTACAGCGAGATCTTTCAAGAAGCTAGATGACAAAATGCTTGATTCTTTCATCAATCTAGATCTTGTCGACTCTTCATATAAACTGAAATTATCAGAGTCTATGCATGTTCATGATGTATTTCATTCTGATCTGCTTCGCTCTGTCGTCGACGATCTCTTGCCTGATCAAAAGAATGAACTTTCAGATTCAATAATGATAAACGATGAAGATGAATGAGAAATCGACGATATATTGAATTTTCGTCGATATCGAAGATGACTTCAGTATAGAGTCAAATGAAATGACTATGACAATGATCTCAATTGATACAACGCTGATGACGACGAATTTATGAACACTCAGAAGATAGTTGATGATTTTCATATTTGATATTCGAATAAATCGCGCTAGAAGCGCTTTCGACTATTCAGTCAATCAGAATTTAATGAGTCTGAGTCTGTGAAATCATGATTGAGCAATCAATTGAATCAAGCAGAAAATACATTCATGTGAACATGAATCATTGAAGAGAAAGAGTAATGTCATGATTCTAGCCTTGTCAGACTCAATCTTCTAGTCTTGTCAAATCTATTCTCACTTCATCATCTTGACTAGTCTCTATTTGATCTAGCGTCGACTGAGAAACACATATATGTAGTCAGCTTCTTTTCTGTAGCTATCTTTCTTTCTTAGCATTTATCTTCTAGTTAAATGACATCTTTATCTGACTCGCTTTAGACAGATCTTTAACAGAGATAGCTATAACAAGACATTAAGAATACAGAAGAGAAAGAGTGCAAGCTCTTCTATAAATAATGACTTGAGACTGCGCTAGACTCGATACAGATGTGATGCAATATGTCAGATGTGTTTGTTTAAAAGAGTGATGAAAGAAATGAATGAAGAAAGTGCTGAATAAATGAGAAGTGCTGAGAATGATTTAAAGAAATGCACTAGATTCAAACTAGACATAACATCATGACTTGCTTTAATTAAATTGATTAGAATTAGATCTGAACTCTGATTGATTCAGACATGTTCGTAACAGAAGTGCTATCTCAAATATTTATTACATTTGCTTTGTTCAATAATGTAATGAAGAAAGTCATCAAAAATATCTTCAAAATGAGATCATGTATCATCAAAATGTTTACAAACTCAGATCTTTAATACATTGAAGATGAGTTCTATGAGATTGTAGTTCAATGAGTAGAAAGATAAATATTACATCTGACATTCATATCAATGATAGATCATCAATTCAACAAGATAAATAACTTATCTGATATTCATGTGAGATGATGAGTTCTTTTATTCAACTATTGCAATGAACACTTGCATTATTCATGATGATCACACTCTTTGAAGTTGAAAAGAAACTGCATAGAGATAGCAGCTCATCTGCTAGTCATTGAAAAAAAGTCTTGTCATTGAATCAATTTTCACGAATGTTGATACAGAATAAATATTCATTTTTCATATAAATTGAAAGAACACTTCAGCAATGCTTTCTCGTTCTAAAGACTTGATTGTGAGCTGATTAATCAACGAAAGCATAGATCTGATGATGTCAGTTCGTGATTTTATTGAATAAGAATTCATTCATGAACATGAGCTGTTCAATCATCAAACGAAGCATGTTTGCTACTCAATTCAAACGAAGTTCATTATTTTGTCTGACTTCTACATGCTGTTCTTTCTTATTACTTCAGTCTCTTTTCTTCAGAATTCTTGATATTGTGAATTGATGCACATTAATGTCTCACTTCTTTCATATGTATCAGATCATCTCTTTCTGCATGATTCATGACTGATCTTCAAGATAAACTATGAGATCATTTTCAGCGATCTTGAAGATCTTTCAAGAAGCATCTTTGAGTCGAAATTGAGATCTAAAAGATGAGTTATACATAAAGAGATTCTCTTGAACATTGTATACAGTGACAGAGCAACAATGAATCTCTTCAGCGATTGTCGAAGAAGTTCAATGAAGTAGCAGAAGACGTAGTATTTTGAAGCGCAGGCTTGCAGAAAGTGATTTCGACATAGCTGAAAGAACGTCAGGAACGTCAACAAACAAAGAGATCTGAATAGCTTCAATTTTGAGCGATTTTGGGCAATTGAGGGTGCGATGAGGTTGATTTCTGAATTCCTCCTATAAACGGATCACCGTGGGGCAGAGCGAAAATGAATGCCAAGGATTCTAAACCTTTCTGCATACGCTAAGAGCAACAAGCGCAGCCGAGCAAGTTTTGAGCCGCGGTTTCCCGACTATTGCATGCTTTTTATATCCTACCTTTTTATATTGTCGACGCTTTCCATGATAGAAAAGTACGTTACGTTAGACTTTTCCCTATGATGAGCGCATCCGGATCGATGCAAATGCGATCAATGTTCCAATGACGCTCAAACAACCAATATGCTTGAGTTCCGCACCCAAGGCTTCAATGGCTACGCCGTGAAATACTCGCCCTTCTTCGACTCTCGAATCGCCGTCGCATCCTCGGCCAATTTCGGTCTTGTTGGCAATGGACGTCTCTACATCCTAGGTCTGACGCCCAAAGGCATTGTAGCCGAGAAATGGTAAATCACTGCAGCCCCGCCCCAAAGCTCACAAGCTCACGATCGTTGCTAAGGTTTGATACCCAAGACTCTCTCTATGACCTTGCCTGGTCCGAAACCCACGAGAACCAAGTCGTAGTCGCTGCGGGCGATGGGTCAATCAAGCTCTTCGATATTGCCTTGAACGAGTTTCCTGTGCAATCATGGCAGGAGCACAACCGCGAAGTCTTTGCCGTTCATTGGAACCTCGTAGCCAAAGACACTTTCTGTTCTAGTTCTTGGGATGGTACCATCAAAATTGTACGTTCGCTCTGACATATCCCTACCAAAAGCAACCACCCCACTAACCCCCCCAGTGGTCCCCTACCCGCCCCACCTCTATCGTCACCCTCCCCACCCACTCCTGCACCTACTCCGCCTCATTCTCCCCGCACTCCCCCTCCCTCCTCTCCAGCGTATCCTCCGACTCCCACCTCCGCCTCTTCGACCTCCGCACCCCCTCCTCCGCCTCCAACCACCTCGTCCTCACCCTCCCCCTCCACACTCCTCCCCAAACCGCCTCCATGTTCCCTACGCAAATCCCTCCAGCCGAAGCCCTCACGCACGATTGGAACAAATACCGCGAGTCGGTCGTTGCGGCAGCGGGCGTGGACAGAATGATCCGTACCTTCGATATCCGCTCCCCAGCCGCCGGTCCCCTCGCCATTCTCCCAGGCCATGACTATGCCGTGCGCCAGGTGACATGGTCACCACATCTCCCCAATGTCCTGCTATCGGCATCGTATGATATGACTTGCCGCGTTTGGACCGACGGATCAGCACTGGGCGCAGGAGGAAATGGTGACGGGACACCATCGATGGGTATGGGTATGAAAAGTGATTTTGGGGCAGGGGATCCGTTGGCGTTCGGAGGTGGGAGGGAGATGGGGCGGATGGGGGCGCATACGGAGTTTGTGATGGGAGTTGATTGGTGTTTATTCGGGGCAGAGGGGTGGTGTGCGAGTTGTGGTTGGGATGAGAGGCTATTGGTTTGGGATGTCAGGGCTTTGATGGGGCAATAAAATACCAAAACCCTGGAGTCTGCGTCTTTGAAGTAAGGAAGAGTAGGAAGCTGGTATGATGATAAGCACATCTGATACAGTCAAGCTGGCGAACAATCTACAGCGAATTTCTTTGATCATACCCGAAGCTGATATCCTATCTGAATCGTTTGTAGCAATGAGTCTTTCTGGCGATAAAAGCCAGCCCTTTTGGTACCTCGAAACGACGCCATAGGACGCCGTCACGTTGTGTCACCCATATCACTCACATCTTGCCGACGAACTTTACTTGCCTAAGCACAAAGCCACCACGGAGAAGCAATTGTCACCACCCAACCCCTCAAACCCATGCCGCAAAAGCACCAGAAACCCTGCCCTTACCGGAAACGCTCCTCGACGCGTCCACCCCAACATTTTGCTTGACTTTCAAAGCCTCCTCCCTGCTTTGCCTTTCTTTGTCCCCTTCAAGTTTGACACTCACATAATGTCTCCCCCCCGACATTTTCTTCATAGCCCTCCTCACCTCATCCTCATTCTGCAGCGACGGTCGGGCCTTCGTGGAAATTTGGCGACGATTGCGCCTCTCAGAAGATAATGGGCTAGTGTTCTCGTCTGGGACAGTCGTGAGCCAGTCCTGCGGCTTGTAATTTGAGATATCGAAAAGGCCCTGGCCGAAATGCTCGAAGGGACTTTTGGAGGCTTTGGAGGTGAGGTTCGTCCCGGTGTTTGCGAGATCAAAGCGGTCGATAATGCGAGCTTGGTACTTCAGCTCTTCACTTAAGAGTTTAATGTATTGTGGGCAGACGGACCGGCGTCCTGCTTCCCCGAACTCCAGCGTAAGAGTAGATATGGCGTGTCTGGGTGAAGAATGTGTTGCTAAATAGTATACGAGCCGTTTCTGCACTGATATTTGAGATTTGAGGACCTTAGATAATTGCGATTTTGAAGCGGTATGCTTTAATCTGGATCTTGAGGAACTGGGATCTTCTCTCTTTAGCCGGCTCTCAGCGCTGACCGTACATGCCGTTCCACTCGGAAGTAAAGAATGTTTGTATTGAAGCTTCGCAGCCAAGATAGTTGTAGCAAAAGTGCCGAGTAGCCCATCTATTTCTTCTGTCAAGTCGTGTGAGTTGTATTGTATTCCTGGAGAGCTTTGAGAAGGCGATAAGGAGTACCCTTTCGCAGGAGCTCCGGCTCTTAGCTTGACCAGCGCGGTAACCACTTCGCCTGGCTGTAAGAAAGATATCTCTCTACTTCCCATCACAGCTTCAATACTGCATTCCGGACCAGCATTGACATCTAGGACCAGCTGCTTGATCGTACCCGAGCATGCTCCGCGACGTGCACGGGAGATGAGCCCTCGAAGTCTGTTGAAGAGACTGGTGGCATCCGTATCTCTCCTGTTATAGCTTAAGAACTGTAGCTCATTCGTGTAGTGAGGGCGTAGCTTCCAGCCGCTGCATTCCAGTTTCTCGGACGCTTTCCACGGTACGCTTCCTGGACATATCAGATGGATTTGTATACTATCGTCTCGTAGAAGTTCAGAAGGTAGCCCGTTGAACCTCGAACTAAGCACAAAGATGTGGCCAAGGGTAGACTGCCTTCGCTCGCTGTTCCGCTTACTGGGCCGGGATTGGGTAAGGATATTTTTCGCAAGATCTATAGTTGTAGACATTGCTTCTGGGTCAGGCTTATCGATTGAATTGATGATGGTATCGACCAAGGACTTTGTGTCACGCACAGTGGCTTCGCTCAGAGGTGAGACTACCTTTGGGTTCGGTATGTCGGCGTCTACTGGCATAGTTCTACAGATGGCCATTCTATCAGATGTGGGATCCAGTAAAGACGCCAGAAATCTAGCGGTCTCGCAACTCGCCACTAATGTAGCTGGGGATGCAAAGAGTCTACGCAGAAGCATTAGCCCCAGGTTCGAAAGACAACGTCTTGGACTTACGAGTTGTCGATAATGACTGCAACGTCAAGCCTATGAGGATTCAATGGCGTTCCGTACGTTGTTGCGAGCGGAGCAACCACACCTGCGATTTCTATGGCCACGTACATGCTTTGTCCGCCATTAGAGCTCAGCTTCGAAAGCTCGGGGATTATGCTGAGCTCTGCACCAATGACAGGAACATCGTCTGGCTTGCGAAGTGCAGTAACCCAGTCTATGCGTAAGGTTTCAGGGGATGCCAGTGTAGTCGGAGATGTTACACTGGACGAGGGAGGCGTTGGGAACGCGGCAATGACGGTGTCAAGATCACCACCTAGGATTGATTCATTCTCAATGCTTGAGATCGTGTCTGACCTGGATCTTACAGGATGAGGTTGGTTAGGCGGGTACGATATGTTGGGCAGCGCCTTATGTAGGGGGTTTACGCGCTCGCCAGGCTGCTCCGCTCCGTAGCTAGCTTTGGGTCTATTGGTCAGACCATTCATCACCCTAGAGACCCAACTTTGTTTAAGTGAAGGTTGAATGCCAATTGCTTGTTCCAAAGAAAATTCCGGATCTCGACTATGGTGTGATTCTTCTAAGGTCACAGCGCGCCTTTGGCGACTAGAAATGGACGGTGTTGGCGCTAGAGGTATCGATGGCCTATCCGGAAATGGATTCAATAAACTTGTAGTGCAGGTAGAGGGAACAGTCAAGGCTCGCTTGTGTGTAAAGGGACCCCGGGAAACCGGCTTATTCGCACTGTACATCAAATTCAGGTCTCGCATGGATGGAGCGACATCATACTCTCCTCGACGCCTAGGTCGTGCAGGTGGGTAGGACAAGGTAACACCAGACAATCTCCCAGCAGCAGTATTACCCGAAGCAGCATGCACGGGATCGCTCCGACGCTGCTTACGGACATTGAGAGGTTCCTCAATGGTAGAATTTCGACAGGAAGAAGATTTGCGACGGGAAAGGTCGATCTGAGTACAACTTCTCTGCATAGAGGGTTGCCTGCTTGATATAGAGCTTTCCGGCTCGTCGTTCATCATAGGAAGAAATTCTGATGAAGCGCTTAGGTTTCTCTGATGTCTGCGCTTATAGATTTGTAGAGGTTGTGGAGTCAGATTGGTATCCAAAGAGCCATGCGCATACGCGTGTGGTAATAAGGCACTGCGATTATCCATCGAGTCCTGGCTTATTCAGCTTCTATCTGAGGTCCGTTTTCTAAGTTGACCGATGGATCAGTACCGGTGCTGTCCGAGGTCGGGTCTGAGATTTTCCTTTTATGACGAGTTTCCGCTTTTGGCCAGGGTTTCAGCAGCTTCCACCTTCCGGGGTTAGGGCAATAGGCAGATAACTTAATAGCGCCAAAGACCACTATCACAAGGATGGCAATGGGCGTTAGTATAAGTAAACCAACAATCCCACTATCACTGCCACTCATTCGTAGTATTTCTTGATCGCCGACTTTGGTGAAGAAGTCCAGGCTCGAGAACGAGAAATTGTTACCTTAGTTGGGCTGGCGGCGTACCCACTACGGGGTATTGACCTGATGGATGAGGGATAACTTAAAAAGTCTTCGATGACGGGTTTGGAAGTTGCGGATGGTGCAAGAAAGGTCAGGAGAATCAACTTAGAAGTGAATATTCAGGGGAGTTCCCAAGGAGGCGTGGGGTCGTTCAGATGGTCGATAAGACGAGTCCACTGAGTACTAACAACATGAATGGTCCTAGCTGCAAGATAGCCGGTTCCTTGCAGCGCAGCGGATGATAAGTCGATGGCGGTGTCGAGATTGAAGTACAGGACCTTCCACTGCAGACCTGATTTCGCAAGATAGCGGATTCCCTGAGGTGCAGTGTAGCCCAGTTCCACAAGCTTGATGACTCCCAGAAGGGAACCAGAGCACACTCTGATAATACTACCGTAGTTAATGAAGACCGAAATCAGGATGGAGAGGAGGACGACGTGGGATCCAATGATTGAGCCTCGTAGGTGCGGGTAGCGTTTGAGAGTAGCGATCACAGCGTACGGATAGAACAGGATCCAGCACAAATTATGACAGACGGATCTGGCATTGCAACGGAACTTAGTAAATATACAAATTGAGAGACAGGGAGCTCGTTAAACCTTAGAGACTTGCAGAATCGAGCGAAGACAAAATTACTTGATGGCCGAACTTGCGTGTGCACGGAGACAGCCCTGAGCACGTGGATTGGGAAGCTAACCTGCGGCTCTACTTTCTCCTGTGATGGAATGTCGCCTCTTCGACTCACTACGGGAGTGCCCGGCGGAGTTGCTGGCGGAGTCTCTGGTAGACGAGGCCAGGGCAGAGTTTGTGGGCTTGCGGGTGCTCTACGTCTCCTTGGCATCAATCTCGAAGATCCTTCGGTAGAGCTACGGGATATTGAGTATGCAATGCAATACGGTATGTTGGATGGTGGAAGTTGGGCTCATGAAATCTGTATCTGAATGCACAATGAAGCTGAAACTTATGATATGTTGTTGGAGCAGTATACTGTTGCGTTTCGAACATGAATCCTGATGCACGATGTAAGCTATTTTTACCTTAGAACGCTACCTTATGGACACGAAGATGGAAAGAGCAAGCAGCAATCGAGAAAGGAAGGCGCAGTCACTCAATATCATTCTAGACCTGGGGTAAACCATCTTGTGCGTGCCGACGATGGTAGCGAAGCAGTCGAGAGAAATGCCCACAATATCGAAAAAGAAGTTTCTACTTGGATCAGATTATCACTTTAAAGTCCGCTCCTTGATGGCTTGTATCAGGTCATCGTCCACGTCAACGAATTGAATCTTTACAATATGTCAGTAATTTTCTTTTACAAAAGGTGTACTTTTACCGTACAAGATCATCCATTCCACTGGTAAATCCTCCGTATAAGGCCGAGCTTGAGATACTAGCATCAATACCCTTTTGAACCCGCTCTCGCCATACTCCGTCCCAGTTCCATTCACCTGGCAGCTTTGCTTTGTCCAGTGCCGGCTTGTCTGGAATATCGTTGACTCCAGCCTGGCCAGGATCATTATTGGCGGCATCAGGCTTGCTCAGAGATGAAGCTTTAAACACGGTCTTGCGATGTGCTCGCCAGGCATTCCAAGCCCCTGGATTTCCCGCTGCTTCCAGTGGTAAGGCGTCCATAGTTGTCTTATCGTCGAAAGCACTCTTCATGTAATTTAGAACATCTTGAATGCCGACTTTAAAAGAGCTCCTCTGGGCGTGCTGAGGTACTGAACTACTCGAGGATGTAAAGGGCGACGACGGTCCTTGCGGAGAGAGTTTTGAGCTAGGCATGCCCGAAATCGGACGCTTACGGGCATCCTGATCATGTTGTTCGCGTCCATCCAACGATCCACTCACATTCCTTGAAGTGGCTTTTGAAGGAGGAACGCTCTTTTCTGCCCTCCCAAACCAGTGCGGAAACCCATGCCTTAGGCTGAAGCCTCCTGGCGGCAAGCGCTCGTCATCTGTGGCACTAACTGTCTCTGAGTTCAAAGACCCTGTGCTATAAGTGTATGTAGTTAAGGGCGTGACCAGCGGGTGGAAGATATCGCTAACGAAGGTGATTGAGGGTGGTAAGGTTGGATAGTTTGTAGGAAACGAGAGATTGAAGCGTAGGATAGCTGGCGCATAGGGCCCTAACAATGTGTTAATCTAGATACGCCCATAGATGGTACCACTCTGGCTTACCTTTCCGAACAAAGAGAAGACCAGACCATTCCGCCGGGCGTCCTGGCCTCAGGCTTATGTAGATGCCTTCTGGACAGTAATGTTTCAGGCTCGCGCTGGAGAGGATCTGGTGTTATTCGAAGCCTAGACCAGAGTTGATGGATTTTGGAGCTTACTATTCAAGCAGGGCGCGTTGCCGGATGGTGCAATACCACTGGCGCCTGTGCGGAAGACTCATGTCATCTCCAGTTCTCGGCTGATCCAATTCGGCACCTTTACATCAAACGTTTCTCACTCAGAGCTCGAGAATTGCTCGAAAATTAGAGTCTCTAATACCAGCAATGAAGTGCGCCTGCGAAAGCCAAGGATCGTGACAAAACAAGGCGCAACAGTGCACATCCTACTTGCACGCATGGCTCGTCTAATCCTCCTGCCCTTTCTCTACCCTGGCTTGGAGCCGTCCATTTTACCTCTTCGCAAGCTTTCGAGGTACGCATGTGTTACCTCAATAGCCAAACGCTATGAATCTACAGGATCAGTTGCAAATGAAACAGAGTCAACCCACTCCATTCCTGAATCTTCTCGATTAGATCCTTCACCTGAAGACTATGGTCGTACCATCTTCGCGGACAAATGCACCTTAACTCTCACAGCTGGCTCCGGTGGCCACGGGTGCGTTTCGTTTCTACGAGATAAATTTATTTCAGCTGGACCGGCCAACGGGGGCGACGGTGGCAGTGGGGGCAGTGTCTATATCCAGTCCATCCGTGGAGAAACAAGCCTACACAAGCTTGCCCGGCGGGGGATTGTCAAAGCTAGCAGAGGGAGAAATGGGCATGGAAAAGGAAAGGGTGGTCAACGTGGAGAGGATGTGCTAGTGCAAGTGCCAGTAGGCACTATAATTAGGGAAATCTCCAGGCACGATCCGGTGGCCGCGGAAGAGGAGCAGAGGGTGGAGAACGAGGGTATGCCGCAAACTGAAGGGGAAACAACGCGGGGGCAGTGGAGGAGAGACAAGTGGATACTGTATCCATCATCCCAACCATCCGAATTCGCAATGGCAGAATTTCCTCCTCTTCCCAAGGCAAGACTCTCGAACCTGAGCATGTCCCAACCTCAGGCACCGGTATCGCAGGATCTTTCAGAGCCTATGGAAAAGCCAATGCTTCTTGCTGCCGGTGCTATGGGCGGTCTGGGCAATCCACATTTCGTATCAAGGCCGAACCCAAGGCCTAAGTTCGCGACAAAAGGTGACCCTGGCATGTCCATAACGCTGGAACTAGAGCTCAAGCTTCTTGCGGATGTTGGCTTTGTGGGGATGCCCAATGCTGGCAAGAGCACTCTGCTACGAGCACTCAGCAAAAGTCGCGCGAGAGTGGGTAATTGGGCGTTTACGACACTGCAACCGAACCTGGGAACAGTTGTCTTGGACAATCATCACGGTAGGCCCTATTTGCAAGCCAACAGCGCGAAAGGCGAACCGAGAACGCAGATATCCATAGCAGACATACCCGGGCTCATACCAGACGCGCACCTGGATCGAGGACTAGGGCTTGGGTTCCTACGTCACGTAGAACGTGCGCAAGTCCTTGCGTTTGTGGTTGACCTGAGTAGCGGAGACGCCGTTGAGGCCCTCAAGAATCTCTGGCGGGAATTGGGAGAATTCGAGACTCTACGAGGAAAGGAGACAAACAACGACACAGAACAACGGATGGTCGGTTGGAAGGCTTTGGGTAGCTCGATGTCATCTGCGTCTGCCACGGACGGTGCCGTGGCAAGAGGGCAAGAGAACATCATCATCAACCCATCCGCGTCCCAAGCGCTCCCAGCGCTGTGGATGGCACCTATATCTACTAAACCCTGGCTCGTCGTTGCAACGAAAGCAGATGTTGAAGGTACTCAGGACAACTTCGCGAACCTACAAGCTTACCTCAACGCTTTGGCCTCGGGTGCAGTCGATCACCCAAGCGGCAGGAAGAACGCTTGGAAGGGAAGGCTCGGTGCTATCCCGGTGAGTGCCATTCGAGGAGAGGGGGTGGACCGGATTCCCAAGTGGACTGTAGAGCTGCTCGACGATTGAGCAATGCAAAGACATCTTGGAGTACGTGCACGCTTGCATTGCGCTTGTCTACTGACCTCACGCATCTATCGCGGCACTGGATACCCTATAATATAATTTACCTTCATTCGAGTAGCAACATGGAACGAGGATCGGCGAGATAGTACTATAGAAGTCTACAATAGACGATGATCTGAAGCGTGTAAGATCTTCGACCGTTCTACGTCCGCATCAACGGAAAGGAACTGGACTCTCATGTTAGTTTTCCGCGGCCTTCTCGATGGGCAATCTATCATGGTAGTGATGTATTAATATTGGTTTGACAAGCTCAGTGCCTTCCATTCCTTTCCACAATTACCGTAGCCCTTGTCCGTAGTAAGTAATCACACGGTAACACAGTCCAGGGTCTAGGCTGCTTGTGAGGCATTCTCTTCCAACCGAGTGCACGCACAGGTACCGGCAAAACCAGATCAAACCGACAACCAACAATGCTTCCCGTTCTCTTGTTACACTCGACAGTTGCAGACGGCAAAGACTACTAACGGTGACTGGCGGAGCTTCAGCTGGTGTCCGTACATGTTGGAATTATTTTCCTAAATTCTCAACAAGAAGGTACACGACCGTACGTATCATCTATCCTGAGTTGGACCGTTACTTTTCCACCGAGATTACGCCCCCACCAACCAGCACCCACTACCACCCGTTATTCTTTACCTATCAGCGAACGGTGGATTAGTTGCCGAACTGCTTAGTACGTGCTTAGGGCCTTACTTTACCTTATCACGCTTAGCTATCTGTATCCGTCGAAGAAGCGGTGATAAGACTCTAAGAGTCCCGCGCAACGCCTGACCGGAGCCTGAGCCGGACACGTTTGGATGATGTGGCGCCATGCTCGGAAAATTCGATAGCACGGCGGGCAGCCTCGTACGGGATGATAGAATAGAGTCTGGCCCCCTAAACTACCTTACCTTAGATAGCTCTGACATGCTGACCGTACTCTTCCGTACTCTTTCGCAATCTTCCCTCTTCCCTCTTCCCTCTTCCATTTATCCATTTATCCATCCGTCTCTTGTCACCGTCTCTACAACGTTCATAAAGAATCATCTTCAGACAAAACATCGTCTCAACGGTTCCTAGAATCGGCCTTTACTTTTAGCCTCGGCTTTCGTCGGAGAGATATCTATAATTGGCAGAAGCATGGTCCAAGCGTTTTTCCAGGCTTCATCATCGCAAAGACCAAGTCTCTTGGGAACGATTATAATGCTATCGTAGTCTGGTCTCTGCCTTCAAAACCTACGCTCACCTCCTCTTCGGAGGCTGGTGGGCGCCAGCGCTGGTCAACAATGATTCTATCCACTCGATTATACTCCGACCCGCCTTTGGCTAGAAATGCTCACCAAAATAATCCGTCAATATTGGTATCCTGGTGGTGTACGGGGTTCGCATTGGCTATAATCATTGTGCGGCTTGCTGGGCGATACATACGCACCGAGAAACTTTTCCGGGAGGACAAGGTCATGGCACTGAGCATCATACCGCTGCTGGCTAGAATGGCATGCGTGCATTTAATCCTTCGATGGGGAACAAATAACGCCATCACAACTGGATTGAGTCCCCTGGAAATCCGGCACCGTGAGATTGGGAGCAAGCTTGTTTTGTGTTCCAGGATTTTCTATGCTGCGTTGTAAGTAGCTCCCTTAAGAATGGTCGCAACCATGACTAACAGTGTCAAAGTCTATGGATTGCCAAATTCACCGTCTCGGAGTTCCTTAAACGCCTCACAAGTCAAGTATGGAAACGGTCCTATGAACTTGGCCTTCAGTTCATCCGATGGTTCCTTGTTGTGACCTTCATCGCCGTGGTAATCGCGACTCTTGCTGAATGTAAGCCATTCTTCAAATACTGGCAAGTAGCTCCAGACCCTGGAGCAAAATGTCGTCAAGGTTATTCTCAGCTCATCACCATGGGTGCGAGCGATGTCACTACCGATGTTCTTCTGGTTGCCTTCCCTATCCCGATAATACTGAAATCTCACATGGCAATCAAGCGGAAAATCTCCCTAGTTTTGCTTTTCGCTCTCTCCCTTATCCTTGTCGCCATCACCGTCTACCGGGTCGTCGGTGTCATTGATCGTAACTCAGACCAGCAATTCCGGTCGCTTCTCGCTTCTTTCGAAATCCTTGCCGCCGCCGCGGTCTCTAACGCCCTCGTTCTAGGATCCTTCGTGCGCGACCGCGGTGCTAAAAAGCAACGCTACCGCCTCGGCAGCACTGGAGGAGCCAGTAGTTTAAACAGATCAACTGAAACCCATCGACATATTGTCTCAAGTAGGACCTGGGGCAGCGATACCCACCTGGCAGAAGATCTAGGCATGAGGTTAGGGCCAGAGTTTGAGGACCGACAATTTAAAATAGCCAGACCAGCACCGATGGCCCTACCCCTAGCATCTCAGGCACGAAATGTGACCCCGAAAGTTATGCTGCAGGACTGGGAATTTCCTACTCGAGGATCTGCGGAGACGGACGAGACGGACTTGAAAGCTCCTGAACGAGACATCGAAAAAGGAGCTATAGGTCCATGCGAAGTCCCTGCCTCCACCCTTACCCCGCGACGCATGTCTTTCTTCGACGTAGGTGGCTTGCTTGAAGACGTTCACGCCGCTCCATCCCCTCGATACCGCAGTCTCTCGGCATTCGGTGTGGCTGCACTTCCACCGCATGCCGAGTCAATCGAATCACCTGAAAGCCCTGCAATCCGGCACATGAGACGGGGTAGCCACGCCTTGCTACTGGATATTGGCGGCCTCCTCTCTCCCTCCCCTCCTTCTCCGTCATCGCTTCCACCAGCCCAGTCGTCGAGGGTAAATTTAGACCCAGCCCCGCCGACAAGAAACTTCAGCCAGCCCATTGCACCAACAAAGAACTTCAGCCGTCCTACTTCTCCCTCGATACCATCATTTCCGCCTCCTCACCATCAACAGTCGTCATTTCCGTCAATATCTCCTTCAGCAGCCCCTCCTTATCCACGCTCGCCGGGGTTTCCAGCTTCACCGTGGCCGTCAGTTGCCTCAACCACTTCTCTTCGTCTTCATCCGAATGCGGCGCAGAAACAGTATAGTTCAAATACACTAAGGGACGTCGGGGGGCTCTTGAACTGAAGTCACTCATCACTGGAAACGCTTCTTACCCTTTATTTAGCTGATTGTACTTTCGAGAAACAACCAGTGCAACCTTCACCTTGATTTTACCTTTACCTCCTGGCAGCTCTACGCTTTCAGATATCAGCAAATTATCGTTTTAGTGCTTTCCTTCGTTATGATACCCTTGTGCCACTTTTATCTTCTACTTATATTTTGTGCAGTTTAGCAACGGCGTTAAGAAATACCTTTGACAGTAGCATTGGCGTTCGAGGACCCGGCTGGGATGAGTTAATGATTGAGATGACTGGATGGATGGGTTGGAGAATGGGAATACGGGCAGGGCCTTTCAAGGTGTATCAGGTTGGGGAAAGGGACGGGGGGGTGGGATTATCAGCGCTATATATCATAGTACTCGACGTTGAGATAATGTATACCTAGCATCTAGTATCCACGCAGACTCTTTATCACATCAACCCACACAAGTGCAACACAGCCGTGGCCTTATCGAATGGGGGTTTTTTTTAAAACCTGGATTAGGAGGTTTATCGGCTGACTTGGACTGAGTGCAAGAGGCCGGCTCAATAAAATCAATAGGCGGATCTAGAGACCGCAGTGCTCGAAAGAGGGAGGAGATGCTTTGAGGGAGATATATCCGGGAGTGCACGAGTTGGCGAGGAAATGGCTGGAGGGTGTGATTGCGGGAAATGGTTGCGGTGGGAGAAAGGGTGGCGTGAAAGAAATGATACTGAGGGGAGGATGTCTGGATGAGAAGGTGACTGAATGTGCGGATAGTCTACAGTAGATCAAGGGATTGCTGGACATAGGGATGGCTGGGGGTGTGCTTATATTGGATAGATAACTGTGTAGAAGAGACATCTAGCCGAGATGGCTTTTCAAGAGTGAGGATCTGGCTAGCTCTAACGAAGTCTTAGGTATTTGTTTATCTCGATCCCTGAGAGGATCAGTTGAGTTACAAACTTTGAATATTACCCAGAACACATGTGGATATTCATTGTCGCCACACACTTTCCTGTACAGAGCGTACGCCTGATCTATCCCGTGTCGCTCCTTGACACAATGGCGCCAGTTCGCGCGCCCGTTTAGCATATCGGATATGTTTCATATGCTGGTGGCTTGATTCGTTCGTCCGGAGTCCAGCTCTATAGCTCTGATCTCTTCGCGGCGCTGGGGCTCGGTAACGAACTGGAAGATGGTGCGGGGTTTGATCGGACCTTTTCGTGGTCGGTTTGCGTTGCGGACATACCACGCTGTTGTTTCAAGGTCCCAGAAGTTGGCGCTTTTCGGTAAGGTAGATGTCACTGACATGTCATCGTCGTCTCATCATCCAGCGCCCTCAGCATCACCCCTCACAGCGTCCAAGACCCTCCTCGTCAACATATCTCTTTCCTTCGTATCCACAACCCCATACGCCTCCCTCGTCTGCTTGAACACATCTTCCTCCCATCCATCTTCAACATTAATCTTTCCACTATCATCCCAACAATCCTGAACTGTCCCTCCGATGTTCTTGAAAAATCCCTCCAAACCCCCTTCCCCACCGCCAGCATGATAACTCTTAAACGGCCCTGCAACCGCCCATCTAGGACCCATGCTATTTTGCACGATAGTGTCTATGTCGGAAGCGGAGGCGACGCCGGTGTGCACGAGGTGAATGGCTTCGCGAAGGAGAGCGAAGGCGAGGCGGTTTGCTACGAAGCCGGGAACTTCTTTCTTAATAACAACAGGCTCTCTACCAAGTTGCTTCCAGAAATCGACAGTTCGCGTGACAACGTCTGGTCTCGTGATAGGAGAAGGGACAATTTCAAGCAGAGGCATTACATGAGGCGGGTTGTAAGGGTGAACGACGAGCAGGCGGGAGGGATCTTGCATTTGGGAGGATTGGACGGAGGCGGGGATACCGGAGGTGGAGGTCCAGAGGAGGCAGGTGCGCGGGCAGTGCTGTTCGATTTGGGGCCATAGACTCGTTTTGAAGTCGAGATTCTCGGGGCCTTGTTCTTGGATAATGTTGGCGTGGGGGACGGCGGTTGAGAGGTTTGGCTCGAGCTTAAGTGTGCCGTCTTTGATGAGGCGGTTGATTGCTTCTCTCCCGCACGAGCTGGTCTTGGAGACTTCGCCAGGCAGAGGTCTTATTTCTGCTGGAGAAGTGTCCTGGAGGTAGAGCGGTAGAGTATCGTATACGTAGTGTTGCAGGTCTGGCCTCGTATCATGAATCGTTAGCTCTAGCGGGTGAGTTGCGGATGCATGCTGCAAATGAAGCGCGGCCCAGGAAAGGCCAATGGTGCCTGCACCAATCAGTGTTATACGGAGAGGCTCCGCTCGTGACATTTTGATGTTCGTGTTTCACGGGAGGACATTGAGGTGTCTTCTTGAGCAAGATATCTCGTCGTTAGGTGAACGAATAGTAGCCGCTCAAAATTCGGTAAATTCACATAATGGTGAGTGCTTAATCTGTCGGCATCTCAATTAGCTTTCCTACTTGCTGCTCTTTCTTGATTTGAAACATGGCAAGGACAAATTTTGAAGATCAATGTGTTAAAGGCGTAGTAGTAGATAGTTGTCGCCAAAGATGATGCAAAGCCTACCTTGACCTAGCTCGCTTACAAAGCGAACAAAGTATCATAACGACGGGAGCGTGAAGCACCGTCCTCTTCCGTGATGACTGTCCCCTTCCATCAACCTTACTATATTCCATATATATGTCGGCAGCGGCATATTCTACTCGTAGCAAGTTCTTTGAATACCACGTCAACATTCCAACCCACCAGCCAAGGCTTTCGTTATCCATCTCTCTCTCACATAACTTAGGCAGATCTTTCATCAGCGGAACAGCTAAATGTGGACTTATTCACCGTCTAAAGATCCAACCACGTTTTCACTTCCGTCAGAAGTCTCAAGGTCATACGTCTCGGTTTCTTTTGTTTTGTTCATGCTGAGTTTGGTTTTGGACATGAGCTTGTTTACTTCGACCCCGTCGAGGGCATGGCCTGTCTTTGTCTTCGGTCCTAGATGCCTTTTCACGGACGACGTTGTCTTGAACCCTTTTACACACCCTTCAAATGGACAGTCGAACCTCTTTTCGTGTGGATGAAGTATGTCTTCTTTAGTGAACCGGGTATGGCCCTGACGTTCGCCAGACTCGATCGGAGTTATATAATGTTCTAACACGGCTGACATCGCAAGCACTATATCACCTGGCCTCTGATCTAGCTTGGTGTGCAGCTCAGGAAATACCGCATGTGCACCCTCGAAGTCTCCATAGCAAGTTGTTGCGACCAATCCGTCCTTGACATCGCCCTTGTCTTTGTGGGGACCTACGGTCATATTTATTAAGACCGCGAGGGAGGACTGACAACCCTGAGGACCTTGGTATAAATGTTCAAGGTCTCCTTTCAGACCTTGGTATGACTTATGATATTCTTGCCATACGGGGTAGTCCAAGGCTTTCAGCCACGAACTCAAGATCTCGTGCTCCCAGGATGTATTCTTCATATGGTCAACAACAGCCTTGAGTTTAGCCTCCGAAAGCGGACGTGAGTGCTGCGACAAGATAGGCTTGTCGTACACATGACACTGCATATGCCATAACGCGAAATGAAAGAGACCGTAGTCAAGGCCTCTCTTACTCCACTTCTCTTTTTCCTCGCCGCGATGCCTTGGGTCGTTGGCGGGCACTATGGGTTTGTATGCAGCGGTAAGATCTTTGAAGCTCTGCTCCGATTGCGAAGCGAGCTTCTTGGCCATGTCTGCCATCATCCCAGCCAGCATCCCTTGCTTGATGAAATAGATCATCGGCTTTCCGTCGCTCGTCTTTATCAAAGCACTCTCCTTGATCAAATTAAGGGTCGCTGCTTCATTCAGATAGTCAGGGTTAGGCTTAACCTGCTTTATGGGCCCTTTAAGGAAGTATGCCGAGTCTTTCTCTTCATGGATCAGCTCGCGAACAGTCGCTGAAAACTTTCCGTTGCCCACCACCACTGTACCCCTGTTGCGAAGGCCTTTACTATACAATGGCTCGACGGCTGTACGGCGTCTTTTGCCTAGTTGTGACGTTTTCGCTTCACCTTCTGCTTCCGAGTCATCATGCTGTCGTTTGAGGCTTGACGAATCGAGCTGTGAAGCATTTCCTCGTTCCGTCAAAGGAGAGCGCTCTGGCGCCTTGCGCAGAGCCTTCAAGGCGGCCTGGGAGGATCGGTATAAGATCTGGAAGCGGCTTTGGTTGATATGCGACTCAACAGTGGAGCTTTGCATTATTATGATAGAGTACCGGCAAGGGGAGAGTGATTGTGATCCCGGAGGATCTATATCTGTTACCGATCTGTGTGAGACCAAGCAGCGCTGGAAATGAGCATAAAGCAGTCGGAAGGAGCTTTTCGCTGTGTGTTGAGCAAGCCAGACATTCGCTAACGACATGGTCAGGTAACGCATCAGCTGCTTATCTTTGATAACTACCCGGTATCTGTAAGTACTCTGTGGATGTGAATTTGTTGTGAGCAATATACGTCCAAAGACACTTACCAAATTGGATGCTTATTGCTGACTGTGCCTATTCCCTTACAGTATCCAGCATAGCTCTGATCCACGTCCTCATGTACCTTCAAGCACTTCATCTGCCTTACCAGTGAACAAGGAAGGACTTTACATCTGGACGTTGCCATATGTGCACCCACCCAACTCTTACCAGAGTTTGGCCTCGACGTAGCTGATCCCACACCCTGCTTAATCCTTCAATTACAATATATACTGGGAAGGACGTCAATGCCAAACCTGAAATGAGAAGATCGTGCATGACTTCTACTGACCTGAGGTTCAAATCTTGCAGTCATGGGAAATTGACGCATAGAAAGCGCCATGGATTCAGAAAGGTCGTCTATCAACTGCTGAGGCAGGAATCCAGCTTGGTTTACGCCATCTGTTCCCTATGTTACTGGGGGTTGGATATAAGGACACCGCGCAGTTTCGCCATATTATATGTATAGAAAGACCGAAGGGCTTACTACTATACTATCAAATCCAGAAGGCCCGATTTTAATAGGGGTTCAGAGATACTCATCAGACCACCTTTATGATTTGGGAGAGACAAAGAAGGTGCACGAAACGGCACATTAAGTAGGAGACTTACCTGCATAGCCTGGCAAGGTGCAGAACCTACAACATGAATGCCACCAACAATTGAAAAATTCTTCGCGGATGAACACCAATTTCCCGAACAGCTCTGGATCCCATCAGTGACAACTACACCCGCTTTGCGCGGCTCCATACTTCTGACAGATTGGGCAAACCTATAATTTCAAGGGTGGCGACAGTCCGCAACAGCTGCAAAACACCAAACCATGGTGTCACCTGGATAGGTAGTACTAAGTGATCAATGGAATCAGAACTGCCACCTCATGCAGGGGTGTGAAGCCCAGCGCAATCGATTGTTCCTCTACCTAGGTAGAGCTGAAGATGCTTTGGATGCTAGTGGACGACCTTTAGAAAGTGGTCGAACAACCATTGAAAAAAAATCGCGTGCAATACATCCATTCGCCGTCAGTGTCAGGTCAAGAAGGCTTGTACAATCGCTTTGAAGCACAAGTGTAGTTTGTGCCATGTTCCATTCATTGACGGAAAAGCTTTTCAAGACAATCGACTTGCAATCATTGTCTTCCTACTATGACATTAGGTATGGCTCTTACAGAAGCGTGTGCGTATGAGAGTAGTTGCCCGCCGTGGCAATGACCTGAAGGACAAGGGAATGGAAGGCGCCTAGATAGCCTAATTGGGGCGTCTAGTCTAATCAGAGGGGATACACCTTGGGTACTCTACTAGGTACCTAAGTACGAAAGCCAGCGTCTAGAAGATATATGCTGAGTTTCAATCTGAGCCTGCTATAAGGTCTGTCGTGTCACTACTTTACCTGTCATTCCACGCAAATCGAAAAACTTTCTCAAGTCATACGAGTATGCCACAGCAGTTAGGGATTCAGGTCCCATTAGGTGTGTTTCATGGTCAAAACGTCACTTCACACCATCTCAGGACTTTCGTGTTTTGCTCGAATTGAGCTAGGTAGTTCTTTAGTCCTCTCTAGATGAAATTTTCTCACATACTCCATCGGAAAGCACTTCCCCAGATTTTCGGCGAGGTCCCGTTATGCCAGACGTTGAACCGAAGATCATCCCCACACCCTGTAGTCCTAAACACCACGAACCATCATATCATCTACGTCAGAATATTAGAGCAGGTCGGGATCGAAAGGTCGAATAGTCTTCTTTACATGTAAGAGAATCCTGCCCTTCCATGAGCTGTTGCTGACCAACATGCCCTTCAAGTCGAAACAGCCAGACATCAACTGTGAGCTCGTTGCCCTCGCAATCGTAGTTTGACTATATTGTACTCACCCGGCATTCAGTACCGTCAGGGCTCTCAATATGGGACTGGCTCTTTGACTCTCCATTCTCAGTCACCTCCAATACTTCCAATGGCCCTTTCCGTGGCTTCACCAATGCTTTCACGAATGAGCGTATTGACTACGCACGGGTGAAATTGCATACGGTCTATCTATCAACAGTATTGGCCAAGAACTATGGGTTAAAGAAGGGGGAAACGGTGGCAATGTTCAGCCCCAATACAATATGGTACCCTGTCGCTATGCTTGGGACTCTCAGAGCTGGTTTGCCCCGCTGGATCTGGCAATGCTCTGGCAGAATAGCTGATAGGAGCTAAAATCATAGGCGGAGTTGTGTCTGGTGCCTCCCCGGCATACAACGTCGAAGAGATGACATATGCTCTTAAAACTGCGAACGCCAAGTTTCTGATGACCGTACCATCCGCCATGGTTGTTGCTGCAGCCGCTGCTAAAAATGTTGGAATTCCGAAAGAGCGAGTGTTTCTTCTGGAAGGAAGCTTAGATGGCTTTACGACTATGCAGCAGCTCTTGGAGATTGGCAGATCTTACGGTGATAATGGACAAACACCAAGCTTTAAGATTCCGATGGGCAAGACGAACAAGGACGTCTGTGGGGTTTTGAGCTTCAGCAGCGGTACGACTGGGCTACCGAAAGCTGTATGACATGCAATAGACTCCAGGTTATGGCGATCTAACTCCCATTCTCAGGTTATGATTGAATATCAGAATGTCATTGCACAGTGTCTACAGGTCCAACAGATTACGCCGCCAGATCTGACCCAGATCCTGGCTGTTACTCCGGCTTGTTCGCGATCCACTCGTTGACCAGTACGATCTCTCGCATCTTCGCCGCTTCTCATCTGGTACCGCTCCTCTATCCGAGGAGATCATCCAGTTGCTAAAGAAGAAATTTCCTCAAAAAGAGTTCAAGCAAGGTTCGCTGTCATACTCGTGTTGCTGTCTTTTGGAACCGTCTGATTGTTCAATCCAGGCTATGGAATGACCGAGTCCTGCTCCTGCATAACCGCTCATCCACCCGACAAATACGACTACAAGTATGCCCATGCAGTCGGCACTATCATCGCAAGCACCGAGGTAAAGATAGTAGATCTAGATGGGACAGAGCTAGGGCTTAATCAGCCTGGCGAGGTGGGTTCCCAGCCGCAATACCTCTATAGCCAGAGCAAGTCTCTAAGAAGAACACACTTCGTAGGTCCTAGCCCGCGGCCCCCAAATCGTCATGGGGTACCTCAACAACCCCAAAGCCACGTCCGAAACCTTCGACTCCGACGGCCGGCTCCACACCGACGACCAAGGTTTCGTCGACGACGAAGGCCTCCTCACCAGCACCGACCGCATCAAAGAAATGATTAAGGTCAAAGGCATCGGTGTCGCACCCGCTGAACTCGAAGACCTCCTACTCGGCCACCCCAAAGTCGAAGATGTGGCTTTTTTGGGATTGCAGGATGAATATTCTGGAGAGAAGCCGAAGGCGTATGTGGTGCTTGAAAAAGGGGTGCAAAGAGGAAGTGGAGTGGAGAAGGAATTGATTCGGTATGTGAAAGAGAGGGAGGTGAGGCATAAGTGGAGGCGATCCCGAAAAGTGGAAGTGGGAAGATTTGGAGGAGGGTGTTGCGGGATCAAAGTAAGGGATTGGGGAAGAAGCAGAAGGTCAAGAACGAGGTAAAGGGGAGGGCGAAGCTGTAGTATCAGTGCTCTTCGTATTTTAGGATATGCAAGTTGTACAAGTACATGTGCCTGAACTCCACGCTACACTTTTCCTATTCAACTCCCATACCAACTTGAAGCGCCATTGCTCATAACCGTAAGTCCACCCGACGAGACCCTGCCTCATATAGCCCATCGGTAGCTTGCATACCTCCCCGCCGTCTCACTCTTCCTAATAATCTTCACCACCTGCCCCCTCCTCAACCCCAAATACTTCGCCACCGGGTCCCCGGTCTGAATCCTAGGCAACTGACTCTCCTTTAACCGATACCTCTCCAACAACCGCCTCTTCTCCTCTCCACTTAGCAACACATGCTTTGGCACCAGCTCATGGTGCGTGATATTAACCAACAAATCCTGTTCCTGAAACGTCTCTATTATCGACGGCAGTACGACGGGCACGATCTTGAGGGCCGCGGGGGTTATGGACGCTTGCGTGATGAGAATGCCGGTGTGAAAGTTGTGCTGCGAGATGTGCTGCGCGAAGGTGCGCATTTGTTTTATGCCGATAGAGGCTTCCGAGCTGAATTCGATCCAGATGGTGCCGATCTGGGCGGGCGCGTCCGCGGGGGCATTGGGTGGAAGGGCGTGTTTTTCGAGCATGGGGCCCGAGGGTCGGGCAGAGAAAGTCATCTTCTTGCGGCTGGAGAGGACAAAGAAGAGGGTTAGCTGGATTAGGGTAGGGTGTGATAGTGGGGCATACTCGGGGGCACCGCTGGCGTCGGCATACTGGGCGCGAAAGTCGTCGAGTGAGATGCCGACTTCTGCGTCTGATAGTTCATAGCCCTACAGATTCTTGGTCAGGCATGTTCTTGGAGTAATGGCTGTGCTGGGGCTTGGGGCGCACTTACCCTGTCTTTGCACATTTCGTTCACTGTTCGCCATGCGCGCCATAGCCGGGTTAGATCTCGCTCTGCGTCGGCGTGAAGCCTGGCTGCATCTTGGTCGGACATAGTAGAGGACTTGGACGGGAACCGGTAAGAGCTGGGATGAGGGCTCAGAAATATGGGATGTTCAAAAGGTGTGGAAAGGGTTTAGCGTGTTCGCGGTCCAAGCTTTCGAGTTCCGCAGGCGGTAGGTAGACAACCACGACAACTTATGATAATCCTCGGCTTAGTGCTCGTCACACAGAGACCGTAGGTTCGCCTCAAAATATGCAAATGCCGCAGGAGGCGGAGTCAGTCGTGCGGACACAAGGCAGAACCCCTAGGGAATAGGCGCAGCTGCCTGGAATTGGCAGAGTCACATGTATATCTACGTATAGGTAGCCATTGGCCTCTATTTACTATCTCTCTCTCATATAACTCCTTTGCTCATTCAGCACGGTCAGTTTCTGCGGCTGTCACCTTCTACAATTGTTAATCTCTACAACTTCCACGTCTCTCCAATATTGCCTATTTCTATCATCTATTATATAATCCACGATGGGCCAACAAGAAGACTCTCGTAATATCGACTATGCAAGCACTAGAGTCTTCGATGACTTTCAGAGGCACTCCTCCCACCCTCGAGTATCCGTCCATGACACCATCGTGGCCACCCTTCGCGAGCATTACCCAGGCTATTCGTTGACAGTCACCTCACGAACAACAGGCATCGTCTCTTTTGCGCACGCAGGTCAAGCTGAAGCTAAGCTTGACACTAACAACGGGATTTTGGTACGAGCTCTTCAACCTGCTAAAGGCCGCTCCGGTGACGACACTGGCAAGCTGTTGGACAAAGTTCTTTTTGGCAAATACGATTACCAGTGGAACCATAACAATTTTATTGTATACACTGCGGAATACCCGGCAGGTTTTGCCAGGGAGCAGATCGATTGTATCCTGCACAAATTGGAGAAGGACGATGTAAATCGGGGGCGTTCCCTACGCGCGGATGAGCTTATCGCAGCAGCTTCTCGATACAATAGCGATCCACATGATGAGGTATATGTATTTGATCAAGGGGTGTGGACTAAGAGCAATGAACTTTGGAGCAGCGTTCAGCAATCTTCTTGGAATGATGTTATACTCAACAGCGAGATGAAAGAGGCTTTGGTCAAGGATATCGAGGGGTTCTTTGACTGTGAAAACGAATACAAGGAATTTGCAGTGCCTTGGAAGGTGAGTCTAACTTCTATCTTATGACGTGTTCTTCTCCACAGCGTTTTGAGATTTATTGAATCGTTGGATCGAGGCGAGGCATGGTTGACGGTCTGACTTTTCTTGATCAGAGAGGGATCATCTTCCACGGTATTTCCCACAAACCGACCCTATGTAATTACCCAAAACTAATTTGTATTAGGCTTGCCTGGTAATGGAAAAACTATTTCTCTCAAAGCCCTGATGCATGCGCTCTACTCACGGCCAGACCCAATCCCCACACTCTACGTTAAGTCTCTTGCAGGCTGTCATGGCCCCGAATATTCGATCCGCGAGATCTTTGTAAAGGCGCGAGAGACCGTGCCTTGTCTTCTAGTGTTTGAAGACCTTGACAGTCTCATTACGGACAGAATCAAGAGCTTTTTCTTGAACGAAGTGGACGGGCTGGAGAGCAACGATGGTATTATGATGATTGGGAGCACGAATCATTGTATGTTCCTCGGAGTTCTGGAACACTTGACGGCAGCCAATTAATGATATTCCAGTGGAGAAACTTGACGCCGGTATATCTAAGCGTCCAGGGCGTTTTGATAGAAAATACCACTTCGCACTCCCAGGCACTACAGAGCGTGCTCAGTATTGCGACTACTGGAGGTTTGTTGCCCCACTTCCCGAATATCTGCCCATGGCAACACCCAACCTATCTTCACTTACAACCATCTGAACCATATATTTACTCACGAACACTATATAGATCCAAGCTCTCCAAAAACAAATCCATCTCTTTCCCCCCGTCCCTTTCCACCGCTATCGCCTCCATGACCGAGGGCTTCAGCTTCGCCTACCTCAAAGAAGCTTTCATCGCCGCCCTACTGGTCCTTGTCGCCGCCCAGCGCGCGGTGAAGAGCGGGACCAAACCCGAAGAACCCCTATCGCACAACGTCCCTACCCCAACCCCCGGCTCCGACAAGGACCTCGAGAACAACCAGCTATGGCAGGTCCTGAGCAAACAGGTCCAGACTCTTCGCACCGAAATGGAAGAAAGCCGCAAGAGCGCCGAGGATGCGGCGGAGAATAACGCTAATGCTAACGGTGCTGTTGCCGAGGCAGAGGATGGAGGTTGTAAAGACTGTGTAGATTGCTGATGCTGGGTAGGGGTCGACGCGAATACGGATGCCACGGTGAATTGGAACGCGTTCCTAAGGAGAATGAGGGCGCAGAAAAGGTAAGCTTGTAATGGCTAGGGAGTGGGATGGGTTCTGCTATACAAGTTTTTGGAACTACATGTGGAAGAATGTGGAAGTACCGAATTTGCAATACGATGTGATGACCGCTTAGAGAACAAGAATATAACTTTTGTTTGATTGATATCATATGTGGATTGAGACTTAACAATTTAAACACGTGCTGCTTGATTGTTACCGAAAAAATGACTTCACTCAGGGCTTCTGCGATTGAGCGGTTGATCAAGATCGCTAACGTACACTTGGTGCTTAACGACCTAGGATATGTATATCGCGGCGATTTCCATCTCTAATCCCATCCTACTTTTCCGTTTTATTCTCTACTTCTTTCTTCCTGTACTCTGTGCTTGTCCCACATTCACGACCATCATCATGGCCGAACATCTAAAGTCCCCAGAACGAAAAATCACAGAGGCATTGCTCTCGACTGCTCAAATGATTTTTCTGTCTGTATATATTATGTATACTCTAATCAACCCCCCCCGGAATATTATATCGTTGGCTCCTAGGCATCTCGCTTCCTAACGGTCCCTTCCCCGTACCTTCCCGTATCCCTATATGCTATATATCCCACCCCTGGATGAAAGCAGTCCCGTGCCGGTCGATTTTCGGTTTCATGAGGGGTGTAAAAAAGTTGAAGATGGGGCGGGGGGTTTCAACGAGCGGACTAAGGCGCAGCGGTAGCTGTGAGTATGCTTTTAAGACCAGGAATCTTTGGCGTTCTGGTGTACGCGATAGCAATTTAAAACTAATTCAATAACAAGGACGACCGTGGGAGAGCCTCAGTGTTCTAGGTTAGCATCTGTGACACAGAGTACGGAAAGCGTGGTGCTCCAGGTTCCTTTCTTGTATTCCTTTGGTGAGGTTCGGTTTTAGAACTTGTTAGGGGAAGGGAACTGGTGAGGATAGGGGGTAAGTGATAGTAGTAGGTGGTGATGGTAGTAAGGAAATGGGAAAGGGCTTGTGAGGGGATGTCGCTGAGGGGTAATTGGAGGAGTGAGCTTTTATCGTCGGCGGCTGCAGTCGTAATTCATCAACGAAGGGAGTAGGGGAACCTAAGGAGTTTGGCATTGATGATGGTGGTGTGATAGGAAAAGGTGGAAATTTCATCAGATCCTCTCTCCCATGCTCTTCATCTTCGCTTCAGCGTGGTCAAGTTGGGAAGGTTTCCGCTGAGTAGAATTGTCATGTTCTTATTCAAAATTTGATGTAAATTGTCCATTATACCACGTAGACGGGGGTTTATATGGGCGAGAGAAGAGCCTATACGGAATATGGTTCGCAAAAGACCCCTTAAATGTGTCATACCTAGCAGTGAAGAGAGTCTCTGGCTCCTAGCTCTAGTTGGACGTTTGTTGGTAAGTCGATGAAGGCTAGGACATGTGGATTTTTTGCGATTAAGTAAGGCTTTGTTATCGACTTCTAAAAAGATGGCAAGGTGCGAAACAGCGAGTGGTCGATAAACTATCCGGGAAGGATTCCTAAGTATCTAGTATCCCAGTGCCGTTGTCTCTTCTATGAAGCCCCGATAGTACCAACGAAACACCTTCGATGAAGCTGGCTGCATTCGAACAAGGTCATCTTCTCTGGTAGCCTCGGGGATGGTGTGCGCCGTTGTACCAGTCCGTGTTCAAAAGACGGGAGATGGGATAGGGCAAGCTATCAATTTTGGATATCAACTTTTATAGATAGAAGTCAGTTGTAACGAACCAGTACGCATGTAGATTCAATAGACCGTCAGATATGAAGATATTAGACTAAGTGTATACCTGATAAATGCGCTGTCTCATACCACAAGCAACTCTTACGGTCAATGACGTGAATCAATTTGCATTGGTTGAAACGCCGTAGAAAGCGGAAATTGAAACAGGTCATACCTTACCATTGTCATGCATTTGCGCAGCTAGGTGGTTGCGATGCATTTCAGATCAAAAACATGACTCATGATCTAGAGTCAGCTTTATCGTTTGGACTTCAACCCTCCTCTTTAAGGCCTCCAACGAATTCTGATAAGACTCCCTCGCGACTTTCAAGTGCAAGTCTGCCACTTTGTCAGGAATGTGCGCCAACATATGTGGTTCTTCGCGATAAAATATGCAATCCTCTATGAATAGCTCTTTGAGAAGAAGTTCGCCCTCATTTACATCTGTGCGGATCAAAGTATCCACTATCCACTGTAATATTTTCCCGCGCTCCTTCGATATCCTCTTTTTGATTGTAGTGGCCAACGAAAAGACTAATATTCAAGTCGAGTATCCGCGACAGGTGGCTCTCTAGGATTTTCTGTTGTTCAGGCTAATCTGCATACCGGTCCTCGGGGTCTCTTGAACATCCAGACTCAAACAGAATGTATCTTTCGCATAGGAGTACGGGATAGACTCGTCATACACCTGGCGGCACACTCGAAGAAGACTTATGGAGTATCTATGCAAGGAACGCGCCTGCAGTGAAGGAGAGGAAGGAACGTCGAACTTCGAGTGTGGAATGACCATTATGCACTCATAGAAGCACCGCCCGTAGATCTTGTCGCGGAGCGGAAGGGTTAGGAAGTCAGTCGGTGTCATGGTTTTGATGTCTGAATTGGTTGATATAAACAAAAGAGTGTCTGTGAACTTGGTAGTCGAGGATGTTAACGGCATGGGAAAGGGTCCAAGTGCACCTCTACTACGCGGCACCCCGCCCCTAGTGTCCCCCAGATCGGTGTTGCATTGCTGTTGGTTCGATACGCAGTGATCATCAGGTCTTTTCAGGTAGTGCTACAGCTTATGTCTGGGGCTTGAGAGAACAACCGGAAACGTAGAGTCATATCAAAACGGCCAAGACAATGGATGCTGGGTCGGGGTATAATCATTGGGACAGCACGGCTAAGCATCATCACATAGTCATCGAGTAAAGGAGCACAATCCAAAGCCCAATACAAATGTCAGTCCCCGGGTATCGAAACTATGGCCGAAAGAAAAGTATCGTCCCTATGCAAATGTTCCAGCTTTCGCTCTTTGTTGGTCCTGTGCCCTACTACCACCTATTTCGCAAGTGCAAGGCCTCCTCGAGAGGTTGTTTAACAGCAGCACTCACAGCACCCCTTGCAGCACTCGAAGCAGACAATGGCATCGATACTAGGTGAAGTTTCGTCAGATATATGATGAGAAAGGTCGAGGTAAGAGTCAGGAAGTGCATACCAGTCACCGATCACTCCTCCACCTCGAAGGCCCATCTTTGGCTCAGGGACCATGGGAGCCTCGGATTTCTAGGTTGAAGAGTCAGTGGTACTAGATTGAGGATTGTGAGGACATGGGATCATACGTAGGGCTGCTCCACGGTCGCGTTGACGTTGTCGGAAGGAAGTTGCATGGTTTGCTGCTCGAGCTGGGGTTGCTGGGTCTCGGGAGCTGGGGGAGCCATTTTGAGATTTGGACGAGGTATTTGAAGAACGGTATGGGGTTAAGGTAGGTATGGTACGTATGTAGATGTCTTGGTAGGTGGATAGGTTCAAGATGAGTTGTAAAGAACACAACTCGAGGAGGGCTGGGTTGCGGGTTTAAGTGGTGAAGCAGGGGGATGTGAAGCAGACCCTGAATCATCGATCACATTGACAGTATTTGTTTGTCTCGAATCAAGGTTAAGGTATTAGCGTATGCAGAAAGCTATCGAATCCTTGGCATCGCAATTGTCGCGCCCCCCCCAAATTTACTATTGAATTCAGACATTCTTGACATTCTCAACCTCAACGCTCTATTGGATAAATCAATAGAAAAATCAAACCGGTAAATTTGAAGCTGTTCAAACCTTTCACAGCTGACGTCCTTTTAGCTATGACAGGTCAACTGGCTCCGGCCCTTCGCTCCAAAATATTACGACTTCTGCTACTTCACTGGTGCCCCAAAGCTATCGTCGAAGAGGTTCACTGTCACTTCGATACCGTCTATAAATTTCAGGCGAATCTATTCATGTATGGCTCTCCGTTCAGACCTCAATTCCGACCCAAAGGCGCCCCTCGAAAGGTCTTTCCAGCCGCTGAAGACTCCCTAATTACATATCTGGAGCAACAGCCATGAGCTATGCAGAAAGAGATGATGTGATTTCTATGGGAAGAGTGGGATTTATACGTGCATCAGTTCACGATATCGAGAATTCTGAAGAGAAGACGCTGAAGCAATAAAAAGGGACAGCGTGTGAGCATCAGACAGAACGATGAGCTGCGATTAAACTGGGTTGCCGACCTGTTGCAGCTGACGACTGAGCAGCTTGTCTTCGTTGACGAGACTCTCTTCAACGAGACTACGGGGTGACGTCATCAAGCCTACGCACCAGTTGGTGAATCAGCTCGCTATCAAGTCTCTAGAAAGAGAGGGCATTGCTGAAGTGTTCTTCCGACTTACACGATAGATGACTATCTACTCTGTACCGATATTCGTGAAGGCTGGTTCAACGGCGAGGCTTTCTTTCGATGGCTAGCAGATGAATTGCTACCTCTATGCAGTCCCTTTTCGGCCTCAAAGAGTGTAATCATCATGGATAACGCCAGCATACATTGTAACGCTCGTATCGAGGAACTCATTATCTCACACGGGTGTGAGGTACGATATCTGCCACCATACTCTCCGGACTTCAATCCCATCGAGCTCAGTTTTAGTGTTTTGAAGGCCTGGGTCAGACGACATTTCGAGGAGATATGGCCCCATTTTGAAGGCACTTTTGGTGAATTTCTCCATTACGCTGTCGAAAGAAGCAGATGTGATAGGTTTCCGAGACAGCATTTCAAGCATAGCGCCGGAGATTATATCTTTGAAGCTGATATTAAAGCCTTGGAAAGAGATCTTGAAGCTGGTACTATAGATTTTGATTAGTAGTGTCTGAATAGCTTCATATTCACCTATTTGGTTCATCTATTTGAGCCTGTTGAGTATGATCTAATGCGATAATAGATGTTGAGGGGTTGAAAAGTCGAAATGTCTATACAAATTGAGGGGGGGGCGCGACAATTGCGATGCCAAGGATTCGATAGCTTTCTGCATACGCTAATATGCACGCTATGTTGCTCGTCCTCCAATCGGAAATCGCGCTTGCTCTAGTTCCTGGATGGTCTCAATCGAAAAAGCTTGGAAAAGCGACGTGCGGATGGGCTTGCTCTGGTCCTCCAGATGAGGGCATTCAACAGAAGGCACGACTACAGGGGAGAAGTCCAGAGGAGATACGGGGAGACAGGCAGTCAAAGGCACATCCGGCTGAAGCATTGATAGCGGTAGATGTAGCTATCTCGTAGTTCTCTGCGGCATGAAACGTCCCGCGATCTTATTCTATCAAACGCGCAACAAACCTCTGGGCCGTGGGAAAGAGACACTTTCCCAATCCTAGAATACCTCTCAACTTGTCCAACGGCGCTAGATACGCCAGGTCGTTGTCTGATTCCCACAACCCACATTGGCGGCTCGGGTTGCCTAGGTACTTTGCGGTACGTCAGAATTAGTTCTTTTAGCAACAACGATCCACTCCCTTTCTTCTCTCGCACCAAGGTCCTGACTATCAACTCTACTCTTTCCCGATAGTAGTGAACTGCTGCTCTTCTTCCCCCATTAAACGTTGTGAAATCCATACTTAACCTGGAAATCAGTCCTGCATGGGTTTTATAGCTGCACGTGAGACGCTCGAAAATCACAGAAAGTAAGTTCATTTTCAACACAACGACGTTCTTGCTGTAAAAGTACTCTGAGGCTTCGTAGTATAGTTAATGACACGTCAAGAAGATTTGAGGAGGGTCGTTAGCCCGGTCTTGACACTGGATGGTAATGGGGTACTTGAGAACAAGTAAATGCTTGTAAAATTCTTCACGTATCTCCCGAGGTATCGTCAGGGGTGTTGGGCGATTTCTTGAAGTCATTTCTGCGATGTTGGCTTGGGACATTCTAGCCAGCAAAGCAGTCTTGTATATTGCAGCAGGCTTGGTGAGAGAGATTTTGCTGGTGACTTAGGGAATGGCGTAACACAAACGTAGGGCCGGCCCTAGATTGTAGCTATAGGAATAAATGTTTGTCTTGTTTGATGTTTTGGTGATAAGAGCTTGTGAGTGGAACAGTATTGTTTGTGAGAGCGGTCAAACTAGATATATATGAGGCTGATGAGGCTTGAAAGGTTTGAGGATGCAATGCACGTGTGATGAGTTACAGGTCACATCTCGACATGACACATTGTGAAGATTGAGCACTTTGCACTGTCTTGCAGGTAGATTTGAAAGGAATCAATAGTGAGACAAACTTTGTGTCATGCAGGTCTCAATCACGATTGCCGCTTTGTTGCAAGGTCCACGATATGAATATAAGGTGGAAACTATGGTAGCAGCTCTACCTCATTTCTTTCTAACATTCCTAACTTCTGAGGCTGAAAGTCGTTTCTCAGCTTTCTCCGTAGCATAGAAGAAATCTGGACTTACTGGTGCTGTATCCTGCCAACTATCTCACTCACATCCATTCTACAGATGTCGTCAGGGCATTGCGTTGTCGCTGTTGCCTTTAGCACAGTCCACACTGGCCTTCCCAAACACACAAAGTCGTTCATCACACTCATTCCCAAAGTCGGCGTCGAGGACGATTGCCATGCCGGTGATACTCGCCGTCAAGTATCTCTTCTTCAAATCGAATCCCTGGAGGAGCTTAATGACAGGAATAACAGGGTTGATTGTATATTGCCGAGTCAGCTAGGAGAGAACATCACAACCAAAGGTTTAAATTTGGCGGGTCTAAAGCAGGGAACCAAGCTTCGCTTCAACAATGGCAACAGCGAACAGAATGGTGCAGTAATTGAAATCTCGGGTTTGCGTCGGGCGGGTGATAAGCTTGAAAATCGCCAAAGTGGGTTGAAAGAGAGGTGTACTGTGAAGGACCCGAGTGGAACCGAAGTGAGTAGCAAGGTGGGAGTCTTTGGGATTGTGATTGTTGGCGGAGTTGTGAAGCCAGGGATGGGCATTGCCGTGGAAGTGCCTGGTGGGGAAGAAGAGCTGGAACCGCTTGAATTTATCTGAGACTTCGCCTTCGATCTCCAAAATGGTTTCCTTCCGCATCTAAGAAAATGTTTTCTCGCTCTTACCACCATAGGAAAGAGCCAGGGCATCCTCACCGACTTTGCACATTCTTCATAGGTCATCGTTCTTATTTAGAACCCAGCGCAAAGCGTAGTCACGTCTTTCACTAGTGTGTAGATTGTTTCATCTGAACCGATTTGAATTTCCCTGATCCCTCCGTCTTGTAGCGCTTATATATGAGCATCAGTATTTGCGGCCAGCGAAGCGTAAATTTGTGCAACATTAATGGCCACGGGCGTTCGGGGCGTAGGCCAACTCCTGCCGCCAATATCAGTCCACTCATTAGCCCTGAAACCATGTAAGCCGGAGCTTAATATGTTCATGATTATGGCCAGACCATCAAGGGAACGTCCTAGGCCGCGGCCTGCATATGGTACGGTCTGTTGTAACATTTGGAAAGTCATGCTGGTCCCAAACCTCGGGCGGCATGAAGTGAAGGTCGAAATCTAGGCAGAATTGCCTCGTGATGAGTGTCATCGGATTATTCGTCCGGCTCACTTGCCACACCTCAAGGGTACTAAGGTGTTCATCTTTATATGTTCATCCCTCGGAAAACCGGTCAGAACCCACTGGACGCCGGGCCCAGTAGTGTTCCAATTGGACACTGGATGAACAAAGTGCTAGTCCTGAGAAAGTCCTGGGCAGTACATAGAATACACTACTCAGAATCCTAATAGCCTATTATAGAGCACATGGACGAAACGATGTTCCAGAACAGTGACGCAGGAATTGCAAAGGTGATCAAAGGAAGCACGGTGGTGTGGAGGAAATACAAAGGAACGACTGAAGTGCAGGACCCGGGTAAGTGTACTGCGCCGTTAGTAGCATTGATTTTACTGAGCAGCATTGTAACGTTGTGAGAATGGAATGACAGTAAAAGAATAATGCACTCGGCACTGCCTGAGCTGTTGTTTCAGATGAGGCTGAAGAACTTGGCACTTTCAAAATGCGCTCGTCGATAGAGATGATTTGAAAACCTATTGCAAGCAGGCAGAGATTAAACAGCGGCCAATAGATATACCAGCCTAAACAGAAAGAAACAGAGCAAGACTTTCAGATCGTTGGTTGTGAATGCAGTATGCACGATGAAGGATGGAGCGAAGTATGATTTTCAGTATTAAGCGAGTCTATGACTTACATAAGGTGATAAGGTACCGAGTCTCCAAAACTTTCCTCCCCACATTTCAAGGTTGACCGTACATCATGAACATGTCTCAAAATTTATATGTGTTTAGAGATACCCTCAATTCACCTCCCATGACTTGCCAGTCGTTTGCCCTGTAACGCCATCCTTGGGTATCCGTGATTCCTCAATCAAAAGTCTAGAATTAATTAATAGATATTTTTCTCCAACATGGCGGACATTGCAACCCCTTCGGCAGCCACAATGTCGACTATAGACGCAGGCGCCGAGCCGGCAGGAAGGCCCCAGAAGATGAAGCCTGAGAAGCCAGACGAGCAAAAGTACAAGGAAGACTTAGCAAAGGCCGAGAAAGAGCATGCTGCGGCGCAAGAAAAAGTGGTACGTTTATTCGTATCTTGAGAAAGCGTTCCCATGGGGGCCATCGTTCTTGGAAACCCATCATGACCATATGCTTATGCTATTCCTACCCAGAATGCGATCAAGGCAAAGATCGACCTAGCTCAACCCTCAAATAAAGACTCTCCCTCTGGGAAAAAGCAACAAGAACTTAAGAGTCAGCTACAGTCCATACGCCAACAACAATCCGGTTTCAAGTCATCAAGAGGGGGTATACAGGAGAAAATCGCCGCCCTTGATTCCCAATTCAAGTCTCGCATCGCAGAACAAAAAGTGGCCCGAGGTCGCGTGTCATTCAAGAATGTCGAAGAAGTTGACCGAGAAATCCAACGTCTGGAGAAACAGGTCGATACCGGCACAATGAAGCTCGTCGACGAAAAAAAAGCTCTGGCGGAAATATCCAGCTTGCGGAAGCAACGGAAAGGGTTTGCCGGTTTCGATGAAGCCCAAAAAGGCATCGACGACGTAAAAGCGCAGATTACCGAGCTCCGAAAGACTCTAGACAACCCAGAAGCCAAAGCCTTGAGTCAAAAATATGACGAAATAAACCAGGAACTCGCAAGCATCAAGGCCGAGCAGGATAAAGCATACAGCAGCCTTAGCTCTCTCCGAGACGAACGAAGCAAGCTCCACGAGGACCAGCAAAAGAAGTACTCCAGCATGCGAGAAATCAAGGACCAATACCATAAGGCGCGAATGGCATACCGAGATTATGAGCAAGAGCAATATAAGATACGGCAAGAAAAACAAAAAGCCGAACGCGATGCATACCAAAAGGAAAAACGCAAGAAGGTTGCTGAGAAAAAGCTCGAGGAAGCGAGTGAACCGGCCTACATGGACGAAATCTTGACCGCAGAGGGCTTAATCCGCTACTTCGACCCATCATCCCCTGAAGCTGCCAAATCCCTGAAAGGCCCCAGTGGTTTTGCAGCAGAAGCCCAACGAAGTGTCGACGACTCAGGTATCAAAGGCACAAAATTATCAAAGAAGGATGAGGACATGTACTTTATGGGTACAGGCGGGAAGAAAGGAAAGAAAGGAAAGAAAGGCGGCGCTGCAGGCACGCCGGCACCTTCGACACCTACAGAAGGGAAATTCAACCTTACCATGGGTGTAATTGAGGAACTGGCAAAAGTCAACGTGGAGCCTCCAATGAACCAGTCCGACGTCCCCACCGTAGTCGAGAAGTTGAAGGAAAAGAGAGACACCTGGAAGCAAGAGCAAGACAAAAAAACCAAAGAGGTACGCACCCACTCACCTATCCTTCCCCATCCGTAAACCTGCTAACCCACATCCAGAACATCGACAAAGCCCAAAAAGAAATCGACCGCCTCGAAGCCGAAGCCCACGAACCCCCGCCCTCATCCTCAACCCGAAGAACACACGACTCTGCAAAAAAGACTGCGCAAAACAATCAAGCTGTCAACGGCACCCCTTCTGCGGACGCGGAGCTAGCACAGGAGAAAGATGCCGCGGCGGATGTGAGCGAGGATTTGAAGAACGCGAAGATTGAGGATGATGGGGCAGAGAAGTGAGTGGCTTTGTGATAGAATGTGGAGCTGGGTCGCTGTTTGTTGTATGCATGGTGCCGATGTTTGGGGTCCATCTTGGAGCTTGCATGGGGTGTTGTGGGGACTAGTTGCTTAGAAACTAAGAGGGAGGTTTGAAGCGCAGAACATCAGAGTCTATCTTCTACTGGATCCGCAATCTCATCGTTCCGTGTCTCGCTCCAAGGTATGTTTATGTGCGGATGCGCATGTCAGGAAACGGGCTGCATCTTTTCTAGCTATCCTGCCGCGCCTGCCCCTACAGAATCCACGTCTTTTTCCGACAATTCTTCCCCTTCTACGCACCACCCCTTTAGTTCCCCGCGTCAACGCATGCCCTGCTCCATCTCCATCCCCTCACTCCATTCCCCCCTCGCCTCCTTACTCCCCGCCCTCCTATTTCGCCAATCGTCCTCCTCCTCCTTTGCTCCCGCTCATTCAACAGACCACATCTACTCTACTCCCCATTCGCCCCCCTCTCTCTCTCTCTTCCTCACTAGTTCCTATCTGCACTACCTTTCATCTCCATCCCCAAAACTCTTTCCACCCCCGTCCGTACCCATCCCCAAGCCCCACAACAAGCCAGAACCTCTCTCTCGCAGCCAAACGGCTTTTTTTTGTCCTTGGGAAAAGAGGGAATGCTGAAGTGAAAAAGTGGGAGGTTGGAGAAGGAATGAGGGGGGGGGGGATGAGGTTTGGAAAGAGATGGAGGAGTTGGATGGCTGGATGGGGGGGGGGGTTCGTCCGAGCACATGATCCGACACTCCAAAGAACAATCATCCGACTGACTCCGAGAGGGAGACATACCCCGACCCAGACCCCCCCCTGCACCGCTACCCCTTCGCAGTCTGATGGTTTTTTTCCAAGGCAGATCTTAGAAAGAGGGAGGTTTGCGGGTACCAATGGGTGAGAAAGAGCTGGCAGGGGGAAGGAAAGAAGGCGAATCGAGCTCGTGTTGAGAAAAGATCATCCATTTTAAGGGGGTGCACAAGGGGGGAGGGGAGGGGCGCGTATTGGTGCATTGTATACTGGTGGTGATGGTATGATGATGTCTGTATTTGTGGAATGATCCGATGTCGATGTGGTGGAGAGAACATGTGCTTTGATTGCAGGAGGAACATCCTGAGTACGAAGAACCCTCCACCGCTCATGCTCGTTTTGAGTGTGAAAGGGATATTTTCAAGAAAAAGGTGAGCGAATGGATGGGCGAATGGTGAGAAGACGGCATTGAGGAGCTGGTTGCGTAGGGAATAGGATGACTCGAGCTTGTGTTAGAAATCCCCCGAGGAACAAATGCCCCAGCGCAGCACCGCCCTCAAGCACCGTAACTCACGCCCTGGGTACCCAATGCAAGCTGACGCCTCCTACCCCCTCAGAAAGAGAAATGGTAGATGTTCGCCCAACACCTCCCCGTATCCGTAAAACCCCTTTTCCCCATGAAACCCCTCCACCACCACTCTCCCTCATCACCCCCCTAAAACAAAAAATCCAAACAACAACAACAAGCCGCCAACCCCAACAGCCCCGCACAGAGCCCCTCCCCCGCACCCCCCTGCTTCTGCCCGCGCCCATTCGCGTAATACCCCTGCGGCGGCGGAGGTTGCTGCCCGTACATCATGCCACCCTGTGGCGGTCCATACGGGCCTTGTTGCTGTTGTTGGTAGTATGGCTGTGGCTGTTGCTGTGGTTGGGCACCGTAGGCGGGTTGGGCGTAGGGTTGTTGGGAGCCATACGGGGCGGGGGAGGGGGAGGGGGAGGGGGAGGAGCCGTAGGGTTGTTGGTAGTAGTCGGTGGCGCCGGGGGCCGGGGAGCCGTTGTGGGTGGGGGGTGGGTAGGAGGGGGGTGGAGCGTCCTGGGGGAGAAAGGGGGTTAGTTTGGATGTGTAGTGGGAAAAGGAGATGGCACATACGAATTTGTTGGACATCGTGGAAGGGTGTTTGGTTGGTGTTTGGTGTTGATGGATCAGAGGCGAGCTGTGCTTCTGGTTGAGCACCCCCTCTGACAGCTATTGTCTAACCGATTGATTGAGGCACAAGAGTGGCGACGATCCTCTGCTTGCGGCTACGCGATAAGCTTCAGGAGTCGAGATGTTTATCAACTGCGAGGACTCTCGTATGTATTTCCTTTCCAAGCTTTATGAACTACCGCAGAGTAGATGATAGAGGTAGTTAAAACTGTACGTGGATCGAGATGTAGTAGTCGGAGTCGAAGTTGAAGATTTGGTGAATGCGGGGTGGCGGAGCTCACGGTTTTGGAGCCGCGTCATTTGTCAACGCCAGTGAGTGGTGGCGGAGGTTCGGTTTGGTGTCGGATTTATACCGTGAGATTTGGAATATTTATTATGCTGGTGGTGCATAGTGGGTGAATAGTGATGTTATCAGATTTTAGTATCAGGTATCTTGCTCATCAAATTACTTCGCATAGATATTCAGGGGATTATTTGTGATCCCACTCTAGACCGAAAATCAATTACACCAACTGGTCGCTGTGCATTTCTGATCTGGCATCTCTCAATTTATGTCCATGCTAAGCTAAAAATCACCCATGCCGCCCAACTGCTCCGTTCAAACCTGGTTTCCCCAAATCGAATCCAGTATGCTCAAACGATTACAAGAATAGCATGCCTGAGGAGCTGTGTCCAGCTTCCTCGTAAACACGTAGAACGCCTGATCGCTACCCATAGACGTGCTTTCATAGGTCCGGAACGCCGTGCTGTATCCATACAACCTCCTCCATCTCCACGGTCGTTGTCCGTCAGTGGTAGATACGAAGTCTTGTTAGACCTTTGTCGTCGTGACTCATTGTACGTGTTACAAGTGTCCCCGGTAATTCCGACGGCCGTAGACCAGCCAGTCACATCACCTCGCAGACGTGTTGGAAGCTCGATATCAGCCAATGAACCGAACCTTCAATGGAATATGCACAGTGGAAGACACTTCGAACGAGGTCTTCCTCTTCATCCAGCCATGTCCTATCTCCTACTAACCTTCCTCAAAGGCTTACTCCCCCCTCCAAACGCTTCTGGATCCACCGTTCGATATCCACTTTGCCTTCGACTCCCCCCGGACCGCCTCGGTGGACTATGTTCTTCAATTACCTCCACAATATCCTCGCCTTGCTCGACGGGAGCCCTTCTCGGTTCCTCTAATATGACGGTTTCCCTTCTAACTTCCCTTTCTCTCCGTGGCGGGCTTCTCCGTGGCGGGCTTCTTCGTGGCGGACTGCGCTGTCTCGTTTCAAAAATCTCGCTAACTGATTGGCTTCTCGAAACAGTGCGGCGAGGCGACCGCGACCGTCGGCGGACCACTACCTCTTCTTCTCCTGAAGCGGAGGCGCCTCCCATGTTGAAAGCCGTGTATATGAGCCCTAAGATGAGAAGGAAGCCGCATACAGAGCCAAAAACGATTCCGACAACCTCACCCGGCGGGGGTCCAGCATCCAGGCCGGAGTAGGTGAATGGAATGAGAGTGGGGTTGGCGGGGTTAAGCTGGGGGGACTGGCGGCGAAATATTGATGAAAGTGGTTCATCGAGAGGTTGTATCGAGTGGTCTGTTCTCGTAGGAAGAGTATCTGAGGGTGAAGAGAGTGAACGCGAGATGAGGTTCGGTATTGACGGGAGGAAGGAGCGAAGCGCGAGCGGGTTGGGTGATGAGAATGGTACTTCGGATTTATGCAGTATAGGAGGCATTGCGACGAACAATGATGTTTGCCTCGAGTCTGCTGGCCGACACTATTGTGCTGTCGAGCGTTGAGTCGAGTCGTTGCTGCGTGTAGCCGCGGCCTTTTCGCAGTGACGATGTTGTGACGTTGCTCGAATCAAGTTCGATGCGCTCGAAATTAAACGAGCGACAATAAGAAGAATACTCAGAATGGGAGTATTCTACCAACTGTTAGATGGTGATTTGCGCAATAGAGTCAGAACAGCATGGTGGTGAAGGTTGGAGATCTGATTGTAGGCGCAAGCACGGCATCCCTCAATGTCATACTGCCAAGACTTGTTCTCTACTGAGTGGCTGGAAGGTTAGGTTGTTGCCATGGGACTGCTGGAGCGGAAATAGAAACATAGATAAAGCTAGAGGAGGTTGGGGCTAGCGGTCTCGGTTAAATCCAGTTTCTATCCGCGTTTTAACAGGAAAACCCTGAAGCGCCTGGCCTGGCCTCGGCACCGTTGCAAAGAGCTCTTCGGAGTAGGTACGGAGGGTAGCGGAGATTGTTTCTTCGTCAACGCTGTTGGGTAATATATTAAACCAGCGTTGCCAACAGCTTCGTTCCCGCCTCTTCGTAACACGAGTACGGAGGTAAGGTTTACCTTCAGGAGCACAGGGCAGTGAACATGGACGGAGGTGCTGTTGGGATATCACCGAGAGAACATCACGTTGCATTCGTAGAGATGGCGAGGTACGTTGGGTGATAAGTATCCAGAGGGCGTCAAAAGGTGTACGGTTCGGGGCATGCCTTGTTCTTTATGACAGTCGTTCATGGCATTTCACACCCTGTTCCTCTCTCTCTCAAACCTATGATGAGAACAATATTGCTTTGACCCGGCTGAAGTTACTAGTGCTGTGATGATAAAAACTACATTCCCACATCCAGAACTCCAAAAAGAAAAACGCTGCCTCTTCTCATATCTCTAATTCTTTCAATGCCCCCCTCCGCGGATACCACCCGCTCAGCGGTCACTGTAAGATGACACGGCTGGGTACTTCCTCCGATCCATCAACATGAGGTCCATTCACAATGTCCGCAAGTTTTCCTATCGTAATCCCAGCTGTGTCGTGTACGATTCTGACTGACGTAGTGAACTCGAGCCATACTTTGCTGGGGGCGGGCTTAGCGATGAACATGTCTCGCCAAGATGTTGGTGCACGCAAAACTTTGTCTCGGTCTGCAAGCTCTATGGGACCTCGGATGCCGTTGGCGTGCCACTCGAACCACTGCGCCGTTAAAGGGTTCCGGGTCCAAGGGTGCATCCACTCCTCGTCACTAGCCACGTGTGCCCTTTTAAAGAGCTTTTCTTGAATTCTATTCGACGTTTCGATGAGATCTTTCCATTCTCGGCATACCTTTGAAGCGCAGGAAAGGAGATCCTCCATCGGTAGCTGTAGTAGTATATTCTCCATAATTCCGTCTGGTAGTCTGTCCATTGTTGGAGAAGGGAAAGGGGTCAATAGTTGTTGTCGGGGATGTAGGAGATGCAGAGTGTTGCTGTAATGCTGTTGGCCACATGAGAGGCAGGGCATTCATATACATCCACAAACAAAGGACCATGTCCAGTTGCGATTCAGAGACATCCATCTGAGCAGACTGTCTCTGTTGTGGGAGTCTCAAAGCTTGTGTTCAGGCTCTCGTTGAGAAAGAACAAGAATGTCTCGCCCAGACTGAAACCTCCAAAGTTGAAGATTCTTCGTTTTAGCCAGAAACATTTAGACTATTCGGAATCTCCGACGTTGTGGACAAATGGTCCGTATTGGCTGTCGTCGTGACTCGAATCTTCTCCGGTACTGCTAGAAATGAAACTATGGTGACTAGGCGTTTGCTGTTCAAGCGTTGAACCCGACTCTAGAGGTACCTGCGGTAAAGGCTTGGATGTATTGTATCTAATCCTGCTGTAGGTTCTGGAAGAAAATCCGCACTTCCTACATTAGGTTCGCCATCGACAACGACGACCATGTCGCCTTCTTGTAGGGCCTGGATCTTGTCTTGCGTATAATCTAGTCCACCGTCTAGCAAATCGCCTGGGTTGATCAATCTTTCCGTTTCATCCTCGCTCCTCTGCAAATCCTCCACATATTCTGCGGACTTCATCTGGGGCCTTTCGCAAAAGCCAAAATCAGACACAAAAGGCCTGCCAGAACTGGGATCCCACCAACCACACTTCCGACAATAGTTACGACTAGAAGCCAATTATCAGACCACCAATACCCAACCTTACAGAAGCACTGTCGAAACGAAGTCGTCCTTTCGACTGCATTCATCCCACTCCCTCGGAATGAAGCTCGCCATGTTCGGTTAGGGTGCAATCAGATCTAGTCTGCGATTGAACTCTTCCCCGAACACGTAAACCGGACCCTTCGAATCGAGCCTGGAGAACAAGTTCCCCAGCTGTAATATTCAGAGCATTCGTCTCATCCCTCGTCAGCACAATCTGGACAGTCTCTTCCGTTCGACTTGTAGCCGAGAAATCCACATCCACCCGCGGGTACTGGGTACCCATCATTCACGCCGATCAGGTTTAAATAACATCAGAATTTCATTGGGATCGCCGAGCGGGAAAGAGCACGTGCTCATAAGGCTAGAGAGAACCCCTCCCGTCGATGTGCCCGATGAGCGGCTACATACATATAGCCATCATGGCCTGGTGGGTATAAGAGGTCAAATTGATTTTGCGCTGATGCTAGCTTAGACTTTGAAATGCCCAAAAACGAGGTGGGGGGATGGTAAGGGCCTGCCAAGAATAAAGCTCTTGGTAGCGAGGAGAGTCGGGAGGATAGCACGGTCTTGTCGTTGAGGAGAATTGATGAACTTGTCTTGAGATGTTGAGAAGGTGAGCATCTATCTATATGCGGAAACGCCTTTGGCCATTGTTGCATAGAGAAGGATAGACTGTCAAATTCATCTGCGTCTCCATAGACGTACCAAAGAGTTCGGCCATCGATGGGGGGGACAGTTCCTTGTCATATCTTGGATACCCATGACGAATGATAAATAGAGTCGAGCTTCGCGATAACATTGGAGCCTCGCTCCATCCATGGTATTCATCTTGGCAGCAGGTACCCCCTTCTGAAAATATCTGCTGGTTCGGGGCGGTAAGTAAGCTGCTACAGTACATAGCTATATGCGAACGTCAGAAGTGACACCAAGAAAGAGAATCCGCATCGTTTTGGAGGGGATATATATAGGATGAAAGAGGTTTGTAAGCACGCAATCCCATATAGACGAGGCGAATAGGAGAAAAGGGATTCTTTGAGTTGCCGTCATGAAATATATTGACGTGACTTGTAGATAGGAGGGAACTGGTGGTATTCGACGGCGGTTTGCCCTTGGTGAGACACGGATTTTGCGGGGTTCTCAAGGCCGTGTTCTGGCGTGGTTCACAGGCATAGCAAGGAATATGACGCATATGGATGCTCAGGTATTCATAAGACATTCTAACCTTTGACCCTGAATCTATACGGTACAGCAAGACAGAGGAGTATTGGCGGCATTACCTGCTCCTCCAAAGAAGAAATCGCCAAAACAACACTACAGCTTTTGCTTTTCCTTCTCATTATAAGCCGTTATTTATCCTTAGACCATCTCGCGCACCGCCTCCTTAGTCACAAAGGTACTGGTTTGCGAGCGCGGTATAGCTTCTCTAGACTCGACGTTTTTCACATCTTGCAGCTCATAATTCGCTCGTCTTGAAGCAAGCTTCGCATCCGACTCATCTAGGTGTGCCGGTGTTTCGCCATCGGAAATACGTGTGTGCGACCATGAGGCGTGCGAGACGTGGTTCGAACGCAACGATCGAAGCGAAATGATGCTTCGGAGACTCGCGAGGATACGCTCTGGGGAGGTCTTATTTATGATGGCCCAGAGCGATGGCAGATTTACAGCTAATAAGCTGAGTCCGGCTTCGAGATTGGACCAAAAGATCGTCTCGGTATCCTCCACTTCCTGTGTGTCAGAAAAAGATGCAAACGGTTGAGAGCTGGGGAACTCACAGCGGGCATCAGCGGTAAGGCTGGGACCATCTTCGCATGTGTCAATACTGTATTCAGCACTTTTGGCGAGTGAAGGGAAACGCTCACTGGCTACAATCTTTAAGTAGATGACCATACGCGCGGCGCTTGCCGCGAGACCACTATGATAACCGTTATTAGGGCTGGAACATGGTCTGCGGATGCAGTTCTCACATCAATGCCAGTCCAAATACGCCAGTAACAGCGACCTTTCGACTCACGGTCGTATGTAAGGACCAGATCTAGAAGCAAAGTCATTAAGAATATAAGGGACCGGAAGATGCCTGGTTTCACCTTGGGTAGAGGCAACATAATGATTAACAAGTCAAGAATGAAATTTGAAATTGCAAACCCAGTTTCGAATGGAAACGCGTAAATACACTTTGCAATGTACTCGTCGACATTCGTCCAAAGCGCAGAAATCTCACTACCGCATTGAAGACCATTCATGATAGTCATAGCGATTATCCATAATACTGTTACGCATATGGATACCAACATGGTGATGTCGAAGAGGGTGTGTTTGCCATGGATGCAGAAAATCCGACGGTAGAAGAAGAGGGCTCCCAATTTTATACATCCTAATGCGGGGATCTGTATGAATTGAAAGGCTTCCAACAACTAGATAGATCCCAATCATTATAACGAACAGCCAATGATTAGGTTCCTAGAATACTTGCCTGACCTTCGTACATTGTATCATCATTGAATGCTTTGGGGTTCGTCTTTTCTTCTGCGCTGGGTGTAACATAACCCCAGACTCGTCGCTTGACGCCTGTAGGCCACAGCATAAGTTCCTAGCGCTCCGTGACATGGAAATGGAATCTGTTCACCCATTATAGCACATATACACATCCCAATGAACAACATCTGCCGGACAGCGGATTCTTAGCACGTGATTGAGATTGCAGCCGGCATGAGCTTGAGACCATTTTGAATTCGAGCTATGTTAGAACTTACTAGAGCTGGCAGTATGATCCAGTCGTCCGTCTTGACTGGTGAGTCCTGCTTCCTTCGCAGCCAAAATCTTAAAACAACAGCCACAACGCAAATGCCAGGGAGTACAGTACTCAAGGCAATGAGCCCTGTTGGTGAGGTTGACTGATTCAACGACATATCGCCCGATGTGACTTGACGTTAAGAAATGCACCAAAGAAATGACAGCAGGAACAGTCAAGCAAGAAACATCGTGGTCTCAAAAACGATGGACACCGTGATCAATAGGACTTGTCTCCAAGCTGTGCCTCCCATGCGCAGCAAAAGCAGGGAGCCAAACCTAATAGCTAGGGAGCCATTATGAGGGGATTGTTTGGACATCATTTCCAGTGTACAATCCGGACAAGATTATCGGACGGTGAAGACCCATAGCGATGAAGCTGAACCTTAGTCTTGTTACACTGCATCACTTATGCAACCCTTTTCGGGCAGAAAAGGCGAGGCCAAGGCACCCTACCGATGTCCCTGAAGGAAAGGTTGCCAGGCCTTGATCTTTTACCGGACAGAGTTGCAGAGTCATGCGGCCCAAGGGGAGTCTTAGCATTTAACTTCGAAATTTGACCCGACTATCTTGCTTCATGTTGGATCCGATCCAGTCAGTAATAGTATGACGTTCTCCTTGCAATAGGCAATGCACCTAGGGCTCGAAAAGGTAGGTAGAGAACAGGCTCGCTGGGAGGTGCAGAAATGCAGACCCGTACATCCACTTTGCACCTATGGTTGATCAGTGAAACGAGAGAACGATAAATCATAAGTGGATATCCGTGAGACAACTCGGTGTGGTTTTGCCAATTGTCCGGGAAGCTTGCCACTAAGTAGATCGTAAATGCGCAACGACGCCGCCAACCGTGCCGTTCCGTATCCCCGTTGTCTAGGTAGACACTTTTACCTTCGTACTTCAGTATGACGGCTAACAAAGTATTATTGTAGGGCGCACGGTGTCGAAGGAATCATGAGCACCCGCTTCATACTTTATCACCGCCCCTGGTCTTTACTCAGTACGAGAATGGCGCTGCTGCAAGACCTTGCGACGTACAGCGCTTTACCGAAGATGCATCTCGAGAGAGATACGCCGGTACGCCCATGCTGTAGGAGTGGGATACGATCGACGTGCTATTGTGTGTACCGGCCCTGACCCAACTCCATATCGTGACTTGCTCACAGCAGGACCTCGTCCGCCTACAATTAATAAGAGCGCAAAACCTTTTCCATTCGTACATCGTATCGCCATCACAAGAGACATCTATCTATTCAGAGACCTCTCCATCAATATTTCCAGATTTCTTACTCGACCTTTTCCACCGTCAAGCCTCAGTCAGACATGTACTTCAAGCTGTCCATCACCATGGCGCTCATTGCGCACCTTGCACTTGTGATGGCCCTCCCCGTGTCCGGTAAGTACAGCATCTGCCTTCTACTGCAGCAAAAAAAAACAAGGCGGTAGGGAGCTGATCGCAAAAGACGCAGAAGTCCGTGACACTGCAGTTATGTCTGGCGAGTATGTACAGAAGATGAACGCCGATGAAGGTTATGCGGGTGACCTCGATGCTCTTCGGTATGTCGAATGCATGGTCGTCAAGTTGTGACATACAGCTGACTTTACAATTCTTTGGTTCGTCGTAGTGTTTAGGGTGCTTGCCTGTTGCTTGCAGCAGGAGGTAGGGGATCTTATATGGAGAGGAACTTGGCCAAGCGAACATGAATGTGGTCCATTATGGTGGCTGAATCCAAACTAGGAAGGGGAAGCAAGGCAAAGTATAGAACTTAGATATTGTACGGAACAGAATTGTCTATGAATGTCTTGCTGTTATTTCGTAGTGACACCTCCTATACAAAATATGCCGTGCAGATATCCCCATTAGTCCAAGGGTATCGTGTTACACCCGTTATTCATTGACATAGCCATAATCACATGCCGGGATAATGTCAGGAAGAGTATTATTGAGAACCGGCTTGAGTGCGAATCTAACCATGCGTTTGGTACAGGGAGTCCTGGTGATCCACAATGCTTGCTTCCTATGCAACCTGGAGGAAGTTCAAGTATATGTGATTGCTCAAGAACAGCCAAGAATAATCAAAACCAGAGCAGCGCCTCTCTACTTCGGCCCCAAGGCTTCCCATGGCTTGTTGCCATCGGGACAGTACTTGAAGCGGTCGCGTGGAATACCGTCCTCGGTCGTCGTACCAACCTTGTACTTGTAGCACGCAGAGTGTTCCACAGCCCACTTCTCCAATCTCCCCCAGTCCTTGCACATTCTGACCTGTCCGATTCCAGAAGAGGGCGCATCCGAGTGTGACTTGGCAAGTCCCGTGTATCTAGGCGTATCGTCGGCATTGCAAATGATGTCTTGCCTGAAAGCGTCCAGACAGTGGTTTATGTGGCTAAAATGCAAGCTCTGCGGCACTTTGTCGTGCATCTCCACAAGTGCTGTGCGTAAGATTGTCTGTAAGGCTATTAGTAAATGATTGAGGGCGATGGAGGCAGGCGAGGGAGAGGGTATACAAGGCAGTGTAGGTTGTGGTAGCCGTGGAGCAGATAGAGCCCCTTGGAACTATCCCAAGGCCACCGTTGCGACGGGTGAAGTTCTTTCTCGGCTACAACATTATCGCTGATGGCAATGACACCAATGTCTGCGTCCACAGTCTTCCAAGCATTATCCCAAGTAGTCCTGTTGTGGCTGGCGAAGTCATTATCATGAGTCCAGGCAGTTGGGACGTTGCGCTCGAGACCCGCTGCCGAATGTCAATAAACGACAATGAATATCTCACAAGCTCGAACAGAACACTACCGTATTTTGTTCTGCTCGAGCATGAATTGCTAGATGGTGCCCTTATGCGTTGAATAGCCCAGAGACAATTCCCCGAGAGTGAAATAACAAGAGCAATAAACAGAACTTTGGGCAGAATTGATGCTGAGTTCAAGAGCTGCTGATGCTTAGGGCTATAGTGAGGTACTTCATCGTTATATATACACTCTTCTGGTACGAGCTGGTATTCTTTCGAAGCCATAACCACCTCATGGGTTCTTATGACGCTGGGATTCAACAGGGAAACCGTGGAAATCGTGACGAGGATTGCTCATAGACTATGAGATAGACGGAGTATCCCTCAAATAGACGTGTACGCAAGATTCTAAAAGTTTATCTTCATGCGGTACAGTAGCCTCAAGATAGTGATTCGCTTGACGGAAAAGGATAATCGCAAAGTTTTCGATCCCGTCTGTCGGACTAAGACGATGTCCCTTTCAATAACAGAGGGTAGAGACAGTGCAGCAACCACTTATGAGACTCTGCAGATCGTTGTCCTCATAGGTCGTGTGGAGAGTTCCATACGTGGGTTCTATTTGATAGCCTTCTGTGCCTCATACTTTGTGCATGCAGTCACATTAAGTGCGTCATCATGCTGATGTTACGTCGCGGGGTTGTCCCTTGAAGGAGTAGGTGCCCCAATCTTGCCGGTAGATGCAGACAATTAAGCTAGTCTGGTCGAATATCTCGCGATTGCCAAACGTTTACGACGTGCATTCGCTACCTCAGCGGCTCTCTCTGGATGGATGTTCGGAGAGGCAAATATTGTACGCGCAGCAAAGTAGCTCCTATCTTGCAACGAGAAAGCAGGCAATCAGTGGAAAATTACATACTTCGCAGAACGATCCCAAACCAAATTCATTGCTGGGTCTTGTAGCTCGTAGCACAGCTTCAGACTTTGCGGCTGTAGAACGGTAGCATTTCGATCCACAAACATCATTCTCTTCTTGCATCCCTAACCATTGTCACTAAAGACATACTTCCCATGTCCGGGAATCTTCCCTTGTCGACATAAGTGTGTGTGTCGATTGCATGGAAGTCTTGCTTTTCGTAGAGTCCATATTGAACAGCAATACGGCTAGCTTCTAGCATAGCCCGTGACCCTTTCTTATCCATCACAGTAACAGCCCAGTCCAATAACAGCGTTGCTGCGCCTTCTCTCTGGCGAGAGGGATCTGTGCCTAAAGCAACCAAATCTATGGAAGATGAGAACGAAGCCGTTCGATGTTTGTATATCCGTATTAAACAAGTATGCGTGAACTTACAACAATAAGAGCCAGGCACCTGCAATTCCTTGAACTTTCGCCGCCGGTCGTTCTTTGTATTGAAGAGCCACTCCAGCCATACCTTTTTATCGCCATCCACGTGGGGAAACTTAACATCACTATCCTCCGCACCCGAGAATGGATTCCCGCCGTATATTCGCATTGTAGCAAACGCACAGATCTGCCCGTTTTGATCATCGTATACCTTCGCAACTGCGACTTGAGGGTCGCTGAACCCAAGCGACGCTCTGAATCTGGCCGTGTTTTGAGAACGTGCGGAAGGATCTAGCCCACCTGGATACAGAGCAACAAAGGCGGGCTCGTTGATAAAAGCTTTGTACTGGATCTGGAAGAGCGGATCATAATCTTCGTCTTCAATAAGTTCGGTGACAACGAATGGCATGATAAAACAACGTCTCAGAAAGGACGAGTATGGCCTTCTCTAGCCTGACTCAAATTGAGAGCACCAGCTACTGTAGTGGCCAACATGCAGATAATTGGGAAAGTAAGGATTCCGCAGAAGTGACACTAATACAACATAGAATGATGATACCGAGGCCTATCTAAAACGACAAGGAATACCGACCAACAGTCGAGCAGCACAAAGGAAAGTTAGGATTGCCACCAAGCAATACAACAAAGAGTTCTTGCAACAACACAAACAAAGTCAGTTGTACAGTATCTTAAATAGTATCAACTCAAACAGGACCCCGCGTAAGGTACCCTTTTTAGCTTTGTGGCACTAGTGTAATGTCTGATCGTCGTATTCAGTTCACTCACTGGTGGTCTAGGCCGTAGTAACAAGAGGTTCATAAACATTCTATTCGTAATCGTAGCTTCGTCGCTCTAGGACGGTTCTAAGTTTATATAGGTAGGAGTCGAACTTTGATCTAGTAGAAGTATTACATAGCGAGACATATAGTGGATATGAATGCTAAGATATCCACAAGACCTCTAATCTTGAGCCTCACTATAGGTGTTGTAAAGCCAGGGGAGCCGGAGAACACCAAAGAATGCGAAAGCCATGGGGCAGGCTCATCATCCAGCATCAGCGGGATTGCCTGCTCCACCAAAGAAGAAATCGCCAAACAGCTCCGTCTGAGCACCCTCAGACCAATCGTGCTCAGCGTCATAGCCAAGATGCAAGCCGGAATTCCCTTGGTACAAGGCCATGCTCTCGTCATTCATCGCTAGGAAGTCAAATTCGTTAGAAGTAAAATCGTAAGGATCATCAGGTACGTTGGCAGCCGTGAAAGGTGCGGTTGTATATAAAGATTGTGATTGTTGTGCTAGATTGGAGAAATAATCGCGCTGCTGGGCTGTCGTGTTTGAGCGCTCTTGATACTGAAGCGGCTGCGATGACGAAGTGGGACGAAAGCCAGGCTGCGTTGTATCTGAACGTCCGTCTATGCTATTACTAGAGGAACGGCCGTGTTGGGGATTTTCAGGGTAATGAGCTTGAAGATTTGTGCCAAGCTCGCGAGGTGACCGAAAACTTCCCGAGAAGTCTTGTTGGGGTTTGTCATTCCTCTTGAGTGTGGGAGATTGAGTTTGATCGTGGTCAACTTTTGGTTGGAAGTCTAAGTTATGATTGGCTGCTCGTAACCCAAGCCCGGTAGTAAAGAGGCACATCTTCAACGTTGCTTTGCTCATCCGTTCAAGAGCATCGCGACATGCTTCTGCTGGCGGGCATTTACTCATGAGATCACCGAGTATAGAAGTTGCTGCTTGGATAGTCGAATCAACTTCTTCGTGAGTCTAGAAAATGTTCAGTACGTCCCAGTGACTTGCACAACAGTTTACCCACCAATTGGCTGCGGACAGATGACGAATGCCAGAGCGCATAGAGGAACGCAATACCTAGGCTCATCAGCTGGTATTTATAAAGAGCACATTGGAAAGCTTACCGGCCATAAATATATGCACGGTTGCTAAGTATGTATAATTCACCAAATGCACTCGATGCAATTCACGATAAAGTTCCAAAACTCTTCGCCCGGATACAGCAAGCTTAATGTAGATCTCCTCTTCGTCCTCTGGTTCTTCTCTATCTGAAGTTGGGGTTATAATATCCTCCGAAGGGTTGAGCTCTCCTGAGAGAGTTGGTGGGACGCTTAAACTCTGCCTGTACAGCATGATCAATGCCTGCCAGTAATTCAATTCGAGAAATTGTACGGAGAATCCAACTGCCGTGTGTTCCTGTAAAGGTGCTTCGTCCTTCCATTGCCATAGCCGATGGTCGATATTTCTCCTCCAGTCCCGGAAAGAGTCAAATGGCTGTAGAAATGAAGAAGTCGTTTTGGAATGCATGTAGGGATTTCGGTGCCTCGTGTTTTCATACGCCTTCTGAGCTTGCCTATACTGTAAAACATGTAAGATTTCAGATTGCAGTAGTCGAAGCCGAAAATAGTGATGCGATACTCGCTTGTAGCTGGCGCCGTTAAAGTTGTGTGACGATACCCTGAAGCCGGAGGTCGTAATATCGATGTCATCAAGGATGGATGGGAAATCTGTAAGGATGATAAGTACTGAAGCCTAAATCCACGACGTAAAGATTCTGGGCCTACTGGTAGTGATGACCTGATCTGTAATCCCAAAAGGCCGTCCAACGCAAGTACTTACAAGCCTATCGAAAGAGTATACGCACCACCACAAACGGCGGCGGAGATCACGAATCCATTGGCGTCGACCTCGTTCCTCGGCTCCGATGTCATTGTCTGTGGGACCTGATAGACCTCCAGCTGCCTCCATGGCCACATCATGCCCGTTTTCTGGACTAGCACTATCTCCATTATTGTCGATGCCCGATCTATCCTCATAATGTAGACCTAGGTCAACAGCCAGACGTACGGCGAATCCAGTTATGTACCACAACCCAGGGGAGACAGGTCGTAGGAGTGCAAAGCCTGCAAGAAGTAAAACCGCCTGTAGCTCTTCCAAGCCTCCTCCAAACCCCTGATCGTTCGCGGTCGTAGAGCCTAGAGAATCTAGGTATTTGACTGCAGATGCATGGTACTCTTCCGGTTCTTTCTGCTGACTAGAGAGTTTGCGTTTCTCAGGGACCGGTGAAGGAGACTGTTGTTTAGCCGAACTTGCTGACGGCCGTGTACTTGAGGCCTCAAGAATGATGCCCGCTCCGATGGCAAACACGATGTTTAACATGTAAAGCTCGCGTGGCGACTGCCCTCCAGTTTTTGACGCATAAGCTCTTTCGAACAATGTCATGAACTCACCTCGGTGCAGTATTGGTATCTGTGGGTTTGCGTGCTCGAAGTATAGATTGACCAGACGCAATCCAAGGTCCCTATCAGGAAACGGGGCGGGTGTGATAGTAGGCTTCGACTGCAGTCTCAAAAATTGATCCCTCTTGGACGTTCGACTGGCCGCAGCCGCAGAGCCTATCGATCCCGGCTTATTCACCCGCGTCCCGTCCCTTTCAGTGGATGACCCCGACACAGAGCTCCTGACGGCCGCAAACACCACCCGAGCGAACGATATGCCCGAGGTCGAGCCCAAATAGCGTGGATCCGACGCTCCTTGCACGGACACCATGCCAATGTTCGAGGCGAGATTGTTCAACTCATCCTGCTTCTTTTCCCATGTTCGCTTCGATGCATCTGCATTCTGGTCGTCTGTGTGCCCATCCCTTCTGCCGTCTGAACCATGTCGCGCAATCGATCGTTCTGAGCGTGGAGGAAGGCCTGTTGTATGTTCGGTAATGACTTTCGCACCAAGATCGAACTCCTCCGCGGGCGAAAATGGAATATCATGCTCCGAGAGCAGGATTTCCAGGTAATTCACTCGGCTTTCGAGGTAGTAGACGTACGTTCGAGGGATCTCCCTCTTGGTGAGGGGGTCAAATCCCACGCACTTAACGCCGGCCTTTTCGCACGACAAACAAGAGGGCAGCTTCTGATCGCAGCGGTTTTTACGCTGCCTGCATCGATTGCAGGCTGAGACATTGCGAAAGGAGATTGACGCAGCGGGGATTGACGGCAGCACAGCCGGTGGTGATGATGAAGCCGATATCAGCGCAGGCAAAGTTCTGATCTCATCGGAAGAAGATGCTGCTAGCCGAGGACGTTTATTGCTCGTAGATTTCATGGACGACATACAAGGCGTAGATCAGGTAACAGTTGTGACAGTTATACATCATATAGTCATGAGGGCAAAGTTCACATGATAACAATTGCGAATGCTTTTCGTAGCTAAGGCTTTCAACACATCTGCACGATGTCTTGAGCGCCCTTTTAGGCTAAGGTAAGCAGGCCGGGCGTCGTACGGAGTACTTGAGGGGGTGCTCGCCCCTGATAACAGCCTTGGCTTATCAGCTCATCGCTGATTTGTTGCTCCGTATGTTCGAGGAGGGTAGAAGACGAAGGGTGGGGCTTGTGTTTCCCCAAGATAGCTATTATTTTATTGCAAGATCTTGAGTTTGCATTTCTGAGATCAGATTGCCGCCGCCCGCTTTTCGAGACCTTGCTTTCTAGATACGCCTGGTAATTATAAGAAAATGAAGCGGATCCATATTTAAGGAAAGGAAATTAGATATAACCCATATAGCAGCGAGTACTGTATCTCAACGCGCGACTGAGGAATTGCCTCACAGAAATCCGCCACCCCAATTTGTACCTCTAAAACCCTAGTCTATGACACCAGCGCCAAGCTGTGAGCTGTATCGGTAAATGCAAATCAAGGTATATGATACTATGGAAGAGTCATGAAATCGTGCTCGCCGCAAAGTGGTCGCGCTTGTCCGCGGCGATTAAACCTCCGGTTACTTTCGATCAGGCGATAAATACGGTCTCGTTGTGGTGAATGCGCTTCCAAGAAGTTCTTCACCTGAGCCGCTCGCCGCTAGAATTGCGGCATCGACGGCCTTGGGATCTATAAGTGGCTGGCTGGAGCCAGCCTCTTCGTCGTTCACCTCCTCTTGATCCATCCGTCCTTTGCCTTCTACCATCCAAAAGCTTTCAATGGCACCGAGAAGGCAGATGAAGCCGCTGGCCCACCATGCAAACCCGGTGTAACCGATTTCTAGGCCCAAGGAGTGGATGAGGCCAGTGACAGTAGGTCCAAGTGCTCGCATCAGGCTTGCCGTAGATGCCGAAACACCGTTAATGACACCAAGGACCAGCATTGAGGGAGCAGAGTTTGTCAGCAGTATCGCATTTGCCGGAAACGCGAGGACTTGTGCCGTGATCTTCCACGTAAGGCAACAGTAGATGGCAAACATCTGTAAGCGTTCCGGAAGGAGAACCAAGTAAGGGACCAAGAAGTAGAGGATAGGCCATGATATTACGACGAAGCGGAAGGTATTCAAGCAACCACAGTGGCGAACGGCGAGCGGGAAAATGACGATTTGGGCCATCATCGAATAAATACCTTGCAACGAGAGCAAGAAGCCTATGGTCTTGGAAGACAGAGCAAAGCCACCTGTAAACTTAAACGGGAGCGAGGGCGGCTCATGCGAAATCGGTTCGCTAAGGAATACTGGCATTAATTGGTCAAATGATATGGAGTGACTGCGAGGGTATGAGCGCGGAAAGTTCACTACGACTCTCCCTCCAGAGCACTCACTAAGCTAGAAGCCCGTAGCCTACTATGTTTAGAATCACCTGTTTCGTGAATGCTTTTTGAGCACCGCGTGGCTTGCTCTGTACACTCTTCTCGCTGTTGGTCTTGTAAACCATGCGGTCTGAAATAGGCGATTGAGCCCGAGATAAGCAGTTCCGAGGTGATCCCTCTCTCGTGCAGTAACCTGGGGGCAGATCGTCCTCTAGCAAAGAACAAACTTCTTCCACGTTGGCTTCGTCCGCTTTCGCGAAAGAAGGTAGTTCCGTTCGAGTTTTAAAGAGGTTCAAGATCCACTCGCCGACTTCGAGGCCTATGTCACGTCTATTCTTCTTCTGTTCGTGAGTCTCCTCGAGGAAGAGGATGCCAATCAAGACGCCGAGAGTTAAGATGACTGCGCAGACGAGGTTTGGAAGTAAGAAAGGATACTGGTCAAAGAGAGTCCCTCGAGAGAACCAGTTTGGATAGCTCACACATGGTTGGGCTAAAGCGCCACCGAGCGCTGGACCTAATATAGATCTTCACAACGTCAACAATCCGGTCGGCGGTTACAGGAGCGCGTTGACCTACCCAATGCACCAGACGAAGGGCATGATCGAGTAAGCGCGAGCTACAACGATTAGTATTTGAGCCAGAAAAGCCGGCTTCTAACTCACGCTGATGCTCCTTCACAGTGACAATCTCGGCTACAGTGGTCTGGAGAACACCGACGTTCCTGTAGTCTTCCTGTGAGCTGACGTGTTCTCAGGATGCACGGGGCTGGGGAGTTTGAGTCTGCACCCATTAAGAAGTCCTCCCAACGCACGGCCAACAAGAGCAACCGGCAAACTCTGCGCAAAGCCAAACACCAGCATACTGAGCGCCGTACCGGCCAAGCCTGAGATGAGAATCGGTTTTCTTCCCACCTTGTCGCTCAGTCTCCCCCAGATGACGCCGGTCGAGAATTCGGCGAATGCAAAAGCCGAGGTAACCATGCCGGCATAGACGGCAATTTGACGATCGTCGGAGGTGATCTCGAAGGATCGGATCATGTAATAGACGTATGGGAAAATGGACATGAACGCAATGGGCTCGCATATCCGGCAAAGCGCTGTTTCAAGGGCCTGAATGTTAGTCTTTGAGTGAAGCATCGCTTCCGCTGAAGGAGATGAGGACCGTAACGTTCATGCGGGTTTGGGAACCATTTGGCGCCGAGGCAAGCACCGACAAAGGAACGTACCTAAGATGAAAAGCTGTTGCGTTGGAAACGCCGGTGTTGTTGCACCGCTCGCACCTCGGCGGCCACGTGCGAAGATGGAGGGAAGCATGCTTGTTTCACTTCTGTGGTGTTTTCTCGGACGGTAGAACTGACGCGCTATCGCCCCCAATATAACTTATAAGAGACGGGGAATTGGGACCGGGGACGTCGATCTGCAAGGCGTGTGTGCCAGCCACTATGGCGGGACAAGGACCAGAACCAAAAGGAAACACCGAATGCACGTCAGATGGGTTCAAGCAGCTGCGATCTCATGCGTGCTGGACTCAATGCACAACCGGTTAAGCCAGGTGTGAAGAGGAAGGGCCGATTGATTACATTAGTCCTTACGTGCTGCGGAAAGAGAAGTTGACATGGCAGCAAGGCGGGTAACAGCAGAGAGTTCGAAAAGACGGTGACAACAGGTAGGCAGAATGAGGTTTTGGAAAAGAAGCGGCCCTTGGTGCACCGTTGTATCTAGTCTTCCTTCTACTGGCAGACTAAAATGCGTAATTTGGGAAACTCATCATCATCTTGAAAAAAGGGAATGCAATCTTTTTACTGCGAGGTTTCCGGTGACGTTACGGGATACCGTATCACCATCATCATTGGAGCCTTGCTTGCGGTCCCTTCCCCAGCCAGCCTCGCAGAAATGATGCTATACTTGCCGTACCGCAAGGTAGCCAGCTTTCGTGCTGCGTTCCCCCCATCGCCCATTGTACAATTCCGTTCAATTCGGTCGCCCCGGTAGGCTGGGTCGGTGGAGACATCCCTGTCGTCAGATCCCCCTCGTCCCATGATCGTGGCGATCCATCCTCGTCATCCTCGTCATTGCTACCCACGGTGGACGGTGGTACCAAACAGCCAGACCCGACAACCCAGTCGGAATCCCCCTGTAGTGGCGATGTTACACATTTGTAGCTCCCAGGATCCACGTCAGGGTCTGATTAACAACCACGCTAAGCAACTAGCGGGGCGCTGGGGACGGATTGCCGGGACATCTTCCACTTGCTTTTACCCAGAGCGTAAGGTACCTGGAACTTCCATCGCGGCTTAGGGGGCTCCGGGGAGCCGGTTCAGATTATCCTTACCTTAGGCCCCCGGGGAATCACCGTCGTTAGTCCGGACATAGGGGTAGCAGGTGGCAATCCATGCAGAGAAGGACCTAAGGTACTTCGGTCGAAAACGAAACGTGAAGAAATATCAAAGCAAAGTCATCAGGCCGCCACATGGACTAAAGACAGATAGCGTCCATTGCGGCGTGTTGCAATGTTCAACGTCAGAAGCACGAATGCAAGCGATGGATCCTTCCATCCTTTGCAAATCCGAGGAGTGTTAGCCCGAGTGCAGAAGAGGTGAGATGCGGGCAACGATTGGTCAAGACAGATGAGAGCAAATGGCGGTGAAAGGGGATGGAGCGGGAACTTTGTCAGCTCCCAGTTGCATCAACGCTTATGGGGCGTTATGGACCCATGTCAAACCTGAGCCGGCATTTGCAGAGGCCAAACTATCTGCCTGGCAGTGACATGGAACACTGATACGACCGATCACATGAGCAGACCCGCTCGACACAGTCGGTGGTGAAGTAACCGGTAAGAGAGCGGAAAGCCGGGGACAGGTCTGGTGGTACGGAGCACTGAGGATGAAATGACCTTATCCCCAAAGTCAATAATCTGTGTAGCTCATCGTTGTCATCACCCGATTGGAAGCAGAAGAAGAAGAGGTGAAGTAAAGTATGATCGTAATAATGAGAACCTTGTTAGGACTCAGGAGGCGACTTTGTGATACCTCATGTACTCAGGACCTTAAACCAAGTCGGGTAAGTGTTGTTCTGTTATTCTGTTGTAGGTCCCTCCATGCCTTTCGAGCGGATGTCATCCTTACCTACCGCCATTAAGGTTGTATACTAAGTGCAAGTACCTAAGGCAGTAGCCTGTAATGCCACGCGGTCTTGCTGTTGATGACCTTCGCTCTTCAATCACCCTGCATCAATCCATCAGCCCTAAAGTCCACAGTGAGATAGGGCTTGCTGGACCTCAAGGTACTTTATGGATCAGATTGGAGAAGTAGTCGGCACTCTACACGTGAAACCCTCGTCCAGTTCTGTCTGGTGCAAGAGAAGTGTCTGTAGATGCTTGACTCGAGGTAGTTGGCACCACAATCGGGCGCAATCTTGGTTCCGGCGTTGTACTTGGCTGACAAAAGACAGCTGCTAGGTGTCTGCTCGTTGCTGCATATGACCCGCATCGTTCTTCTTGGCAGCACGGCTTGCTGGCGAGCGAGGAGGTTCCGTATCCACAGGCCTATTGACGAATGAGGCGTTGACGCTCTTCCCGTACGCCTCTGTTGCCGTGCGCGCTCTCTCTCTCCTGCTAAAGGTGGCGGCCACGGAGAAGTTGACGGTAATCATATCTCGGCAGGGGAGCATGGTGAAGAGGACGTTGACGCCTCTAGGCTGCAGGTGATGTGTCCCTAGTCCTAATCAAAAAGCCCGAGGCTCGAGCGTGGTACCACACTGCCGGGTTCGTTCCACCGTCGCGGCTCAACACGTGAATTAATATGTATGTATTAACATCAGGCTGTCATAAAGTATGTACCTCCCTACCTTGCCGCCGTAAAGTAGGTACTTCTATGTCTTCCGCTACTGGCAATCGTCCCCCTGATTGGGTAGGACCCATCATCCTGCCGAGATCCGGGCTACACAACGTCCACTTGGAGATCCAGATGCTGCAACACGTTGTTTTGGAAAGATCTGAGCCCCCCCCGTACGACGTGAGAATGACAGCTGTTCACTCATATGCCTCACCCTACCTACATCGCTATATCAGATGTGATTTATGCGCGCATTCACACCCTACGTGTTACCAGAGAAGCCAATGAATCCATATGTGCATGGTATCCGATATGGAGAACATCATGGGTTTGTGTGACCACCGCACAGCCTCCACCGTGCTGCAGCCCAGCTCATGCGATCTACTACTCCAGGCACAACCAATCTCCGTATATGCAACTTCTGTCCTGCCAACCCGCCCAAGCCGAAAGTCCTACAAGTTGAGACGTGGATTACGCGCTCTGCCGGTTTCCAAAAGGTTGACAGCCAGCCATCATATATTGGTTGAATTGGTGCCTGCAACACTATCGGTGCCCGCATTTCTTCCGCCATTCAGCTTCTAATGTCCTCCTGCCTGCCTTGGCATTTGCAAAGGTTTCGTTAATCAGAACCATTTGCTGCGTAGTTTATGCTTGGGTCTCCGCTATGATTCGTATTCCGAATTCGCCCGTACCTCCGCTTCCATTCCCCCGTTTCGTACCGTTTCTTCCTACTCCTGCTTACCTTGCAACTTCCGTCCCTTGCGTATCTTCCCGTTCACCAAATCAAAGACACTGCTAAACCAGAGCTACGTTCCTCGCTTTACTCCGAAAGTTCATGTACGAACAAAGTTGGAAACTCAAGGTTAGGTTCAAGAATCGCATGACTTTCTCCAGCTCCAGGATATGTTAGCCCGACGCCTATATCCGGCAGCCGGCAGCCGGCATTGAATCCAAACAGGGACGACGAAGCCGAATGAATATCCCTAAACTTGAGCTCTACATATCCTAATTTGGCCGCTGTCACATCTGCGGCAATGGGTTTGCCTCAATGCAGCACTTGGGATACCCTCTGCCATAATTAAACCGGTGAGCCTTCAGATGCTAACAGGGAGCTGGAGTGTCTCCGTTCTATGTAGCACACGACCGTACGCCCCATACACCTAGGCTGCCTGTAGACAGCTCATGTGTCCAGTGTTCGAAACACTTAGAGTAGCTTAGTTCCAGCATGTTAAGCTTCGTCCATATTGCTGTCAAAACCAGGCAATCCTTCATGGATCCTACGGCACAGGGAGCCAGAAGGACTTCTTCGTTGGGGCGCTCGATGGGTCAGACACGCCTGCCGCAATAATTGGGGCGGCCAACTGGCCTGAAGTCACCTGCATGCGGTATATTATCATTGAACACCGCATACCTCAGTCGCTGCTATGAGGCAAACTGTTACACGTACAGAATTCCACAAGACCCCTGGATACATAAGCCAGAAGGCGTTCCCCATAGTGGGGCTCTCCGGTTTAAAGATCCCTGCTGCGAGTCGCCTTGATTGCTTGACTGCCTGCTTAGGCGAACCATGATAGAGACAGTATGAGCCTCACAGACTGAGGCGACAAAGCTAGCACGTGTCACGCTGCAGAATGCTTCCTCACCGACAAATATAATACTGCAATCCCTTGCAACAGTAATACCTGATCGAACTCTACAATTACGCCACCGCTGACTCGTCCCCTACCAACTACCTTGCCTTGCCTAGCAATAATAAAGTATACGGTACTTTATTACTGTATATAAAAATACGTCATGACTAGAGTAGAGGACGGGCGTCATAATCCCTGATCTCTTTCATGCACAGGTATGTGCCCCCATATCTCTAATCCCTTCTCATGACATGATGAGTTCGAGCAGCAAGAGAACGGTAAGCACGCTAGACCCCTCAGTATATCAAACCCACACAACCCCATTCCGCACAGTCCGTTCAACTACAGCGTAGACACAGCGTCATATAACCCGTCTCTACTCGTACGCAGAACCCACACCAGCCCTCAGCAACCAAACGCTCGAGTCGGAGAATCCACAGAAGTACTACGGAGTATGCAACAACGAGATTCCGCTTCTGGGACATTGTACTTGATTCCCATGCTCCCCTTTCGCAGGCCTGATTCGAGCATACCTATCGGCAAAAAGAATAATAAACAGTCCAAGCAATCCCCCCCCCCCCCCCTTACCCAAATAAATACAAGGAGATAGAAGCCTCTACCTAATGTCGAAAGCAACCGTAACCAAAAGCCCAAACCCCACATTCCGAAAACCACCCCCTTGCCAAATCCCCACAATCACCCGCTCCAACATCCAACCCCCCTCACTACACCTCCGCGTACAAAGATAAAAAAATAAAAGTGCTTACAAACCCCTTTTCCCATCCAAGGTACCTAACCTACTTTGTCATATCATATCCGTCACAACATCTACTCTTAGCTGAACCCGTTTCAAACGATTGTATGTATTCCCCTACCCCCTTCACATACGTACCAATACTCCCAAAACACGAGAGAGAGAGCAAAGAGCAAAGAGAAAAAAAAAAATACGGAGCAAGAGAGAATTAGGAGGAATTGGGGCGTTGCGAAAGCCTTTAACGTTTTTCAATGACACTTGATGAAACCGGTTGGATGTGGGTCAGTTGTTGTTGTTTGTCGTCGAGGTTGTTTGTTTGTTCGTTCGTTTGCTTTGGCTCTCTTTCTTCCCTTCCCCACATCGGTAACCCCCTTTTTTCCCTTCTTCTTTTTCCAGTTCTTCTTGCTATGCACCTGATCGTTACTTTTTGAAAGATTACCTAGGAAATGGGAGGAGATTCTTGTTGCAAAAAAGGAAAAATTCGTTGCGTGACTTGCCAGCGGAACTGGACAAGGGGGGCAAAAAAACTAGGTACCTTTTGATGTTTCGATGGCTCTGTTGCTCACGCTTCCTTTTACACACGACAGCCCAGCTGCTATTCCCGCAAACCTCATCACCCCTGATGGTGCTTGCGCGGATATCACATCACAACTCACAGACAGCATTGCGTTTTGCAGCCAACTGCCTTGGCTCCGTTCCACTTTTTGTAGTTCCTGTGATATCTAGTAGCTCTATCTAAAGCCAGATCAACAAACTTCGTTGCCTGTATCCCCACCCCTCCCCACCATCAATCACCCACCACCTTGCCCACTCGTATCCAACCGCCCGGCTACGCTCGTCCCGAAAAATTCCTCCTTGGCATTCACTCCCGTACCCGGGCCTCTAGCCGGCACATCGGGGTCCAAGCCCGCTTTGCCGATGTTCTCCCCGCCCTCGTCGTCATCGCCTGAGACGGATCGATCTTCGATGAGGTCAATGTCATCATTGGGGGTTTCGTCCTTGGCGTCTATATTCTCATCTTTCATGACGCTATCGTTTTCGGCTTCATGCGGTCTGGTGTCCCGGAGGAAACGGTCTTTGGAGTGGTCCGTGAGCGGCGAGTCATCGTTGAAGAGACGCAGGAGCATGGCTTTGCGGTCTTCTTTGGGGAGCATGAGGTTGAGGGAGTGGAGGGAGCGCCAGAGAGGGAGGGTGATGCGTTCGCTGGTGTTTATAGATGTCAGTTTCTGCTTCTGCACTCATAGCGGAGGATTGATTGGAAGGGTTACCTGAAGCCATCCTCGCCCTCGCTCTTCTCTACGCGCAGGACGCAACAGCCCATTCCCATATCTCGCAACCGTTCCCCAATCTCGCCTAACTCTTGCCAGCCGTTGCCGTCGACTTTGGGAAACATTTCGACAAGAAGTTTGCGGAGCGTCTGTCGCTGCCATAATCGGACCACTCGCTCTTCCCCAACCCATGCTTCTAGAATCGGCAGTCCTTCCGTCTGGATCCTCCATTTACAGACCCCAACCTTCTGCACGTCCTGTTTTACAAACATCTTGATGCCGCAATGCACAAATTTTATCCCTTTTGACTCATTTTCTCTCAAGATATCTCGTGCAAGAGCGGAAGTGTAGTAGATGGTTTTCACGGGATTGCCCAGGGCATTACGGACCATGAACCTGTCGCGTGGAAAGTGTGGAGAGAGGGAGTAGAAGGCGTAATTGGCTTGGAGTTCTTCGTGGTCCGGGGAGAGGTATTTGAAGGGTTCTTCAAAGGCTTGGTTGGTGTTGCGTTTGGGCTGCTGGCCAGGATTTCCTACGGGGGGTGCTGGTGAGGGCAAAGTAGTTCTCGTCTCAGGACGAGAGATATCTAATTGCGCACCCGGAGGTGGAGGGTAATGAACTTGGCGGTCTTCTTCCCCAGGGGGTGCGGCTTCGTCGACTTCCGCACGGAATTTGGGATGTTTGGTGGCCGCTTGTGCATCGGCTATGTCGTTCAAGGCTCGTTTTTGGGGGGTGACGGTTTCGCTTGGTGCATTTTCTCTATTTTGTCGCGCTGCTGCTGAGAGACCCTCTGCGTCACCGTTTGCTCGAGGTGGTGCCAGATCGTCTAAAGCGTCGATCTTCTCGATAGGGTTTGTTGCATTGAGTGGCCGTGCTTCGATCTCATCCACAGTAGCGATGACCGAGGGTTTTGGCTCAGTCTTTTTGATGTTGGCTTGGGGTTTGGCCTTGATTTCGATCTTCTTCTCCAGCACAGTGATAAAGAAGCCTCCTGTGTCTTGCAAGTGTGGATATACACGCATGCACCTATCCAGTGGAATTCTCTCGTTTGGGCTCATAGGTGGGAACATTCCTTCGATGAGCTTCCCCAAGCCCTCAGGACCTTCTTTCGCTCTCGAGTCCTCGACTTCGGCCCATGTATTCCATATCTTGCCTTGCTTGTCCATGACCTTCCAATCCTTCAGACCTTGCCGTCTTTTCAGCTCCGGAAGTGCATCGCCACAGTCGACTACATCAACGATCGATAGACCACCACAACGATCAATCGCGCTGGCAATTACTGCCTCATTCTCCACAGGGTTCATGCTACACGTCGAATAAACAACTCGTCCTCCCACCTTTAGCATCTGTAAGGCGCGGAACAGAATCTTCACCTGCGTGCTGAATAGTCCTATGCCATTGCCCGGATTCCAGTCTTTCCATATATTGATGTTCTTCCGACAGGTTCCGTCGCCAGAGCAAGGCACATCCACTAGGATGCGATCAAACTTGAGATATCTGTTCGGTGGGGTGGCTCCTCCGTGACTGGGCTGAGATGGCAATTTGATTGAAGGGAACATAGTAGCATCGTGATTTGTTACAATCAGATTGGGAGAATTGAGACGCTTCATCTGATGAATGAGCATGTGCGCTCGCTTGTAGTCAGAGTCGTTCGCAATAAGCAGGCCAGTTGCCCTTCCATCATCTGACCAATCACCAGTTTTCTCTGCTTCCCCCATCTCCTCTTGTATGATTTCGCCGTCTGGACTAAGCTCGCGCCCTTCATCCTTTGCCATGTTACGAAGGACCTTTCGCGTCCTAGCCTCTTCTCCGGCGTGAACCATCTCAATTAACTGAGCAGCTTTACTACCGGGTGCAGCACACATATCCAGCACAATCATTCCAGGCTTGACGCCCATGAGTAGTGGGGGGATCATGCTGACCACCTCTTGTCGACTTATATTTCCCACGCTCGTTTCCGATACCAAGAACTTTTGAAATGAGGCAAAAGACGGAAACCGCCGTATAATATTCTTTGGCGTCGTCATCTGCCAGGCCAATTGGTCTGGATACCATGGTATAGACGTCGGAGGTTCGACTAGCTGGCCATTGTGTTCTATAGATGTAATTTCGGGTATATAATGGTCTTTTAACCTTTGCTGCACGGGAATTGCGTGTCTGATAGTGCTCAGTCAAAAGCAATCTGAGTCATTAATCGATTACATACCCTTTCGATCCTGTAAAGCGGAAGCTGTTCGGAAGGTCTCGTCGCAACGCACCCCAATAACTCTCCTTTTCCCCATCATTTACAACTCCAAGCTCATTATAATACCGTTCAAAGAGTGTATGGGTTCTAGGTATGTCCTGGGGATCTGCTCGTTCCTGTGAACGCTGATTTCCACCGCCTCTGCCTCGACCGCCTCCAAACTGCTATCTATGAGCTTCACAAGACGTTCAAACGATGAACCGGACATACTAACTCTCTTCCCTCCACGTTTACCCATCCTTGATGTCAGAAATATAATTTGGCTGTTCGTCAATTGAGATTCAAGCTTTATTGTGGATTTGTGATAGTCAAGACCTGCCGCTACGGTAAGCGATACCGAGTATAGCGCGTTTTTGAGTTGATGGAATACTATTCATCACTCGTTGTTCCTCAATCATCCAGGAACTCACCCTTTGAAATCATCGTGAGTGACTACCTTGCAAGCTCCTATATCTTGAATAGATGGCGCTCTATGTTGTCCCCAGGTCCGAGGGTCCCCCAGGGCCCCATTACATAGACCAGATAACTTTTTCCTGTTTCTATCATGCCGTTTCTCTCAGATCTTCCAACTCCTCTTCCTGGTCCTCAACTTCCCCCTCTTCTTCGTCACCCACTTCTCCTTTAACAACAAACTTGCAAGTTGATTGGCGTTTTCGCAGCCACGAAAACTCATGGCTGAGTACCAGCTTCTCTATCCTCAATCGAGCATACATACCTGCACTTGGATGCATTTTGTTCTAAGCCTCCGGACAGGAAATCTATCAGCCCTTTACATTAACGTGATTTTGATGGTCATAATACACCCTATATATGACCAACAATGTATGTACTGACAACCGCGATGTGAATGGTCTTTGGAGTAAGCACGCGGTCTTGGCGCCCAATGCCCGGCATGGAAAGTTTTCAGCAGCTGAAGGGCAACGGCCGACGACAGGTCGTCTCCGCTGTCAATCGCCTTATTGAGATCGTTTTCGCCCAGCTTACCTGGACTTGGACTTCGCTCCAATAGCAGGCACGACAGGCAGTTTGGTAGCCTACAAACCAAAGTTCGGACCTCGGCCCGTTGGTTGTCCTAAAGCCCCGCACTCATGCAGCTCGAAGCCATTTGCGCCCCTGGAATTACCTACATATAATACTCCGACAATAATATCTTCTCTTGATTTATCGATCTGTTTATGGAACACTCGAATTCGAAGCTCGGAAAGACAACATGGCACCGCCGTCAGCAACGACTACCGAGAGTCAAATCAATGGCTCCTCCCGTCCTTCAACTAAGGCACCTCTCGAGCCCGGCTTGAGTGAGCATCAGGCAAGTGTTCAAATGCCCAAGTTCCCCGGCCCGCGCGATTTCGCGGACAAGTATGAGGAGCGTGACTTTCTGAAAGGTCGTCTTGCGGCTGCCTTCCGCATCTTCGGCAAATATGGCTTTGATGAGGGAGTTGCAGGTCACATTACTCTCCGTGATCCTGTTGACCCCACCACCTTTTGGGTGAATCCTTTCGGGGTCGGTTTTTCGTTGATGAGAAAGAGTGATTTGATACAAGTCGACCACAGTGGTACCATCATCGATGGTGGTGAAGTGAGACTATTGAATGCGGCCGCTTTCATGATTCATGGAGCGGTGCATAAGGCCAGACCTGATGTGGTTTGTGCGGCCCATAGTCACAGCATCTATGGCCGCTCTTTCTGTACCCTGGGCAGAAAGATAGACATGATCACGCAGGACGCCTGCTCATTCCATAATGCGCGTTCCATCAATCCATCGAGAGTAGGACACTGCTGACAGTGCTGACGTACCAGGACCATGTCGTATATGAAAGCTTCAATGGCATCGTGCTCGCGGAGAAGGAGGGTAATGATATTGCGGCCTGCCTTGGGGACAAGAAAGCTGCACTGCTTCAGAACCACGGACTTTTGACCGTTGGGCAAACAATCGAGGCGGCCGTGTTTTGGTTCATTAGTATGGAAAAATGCTGTCATGCGCAACTCATGGCGGATGCAGCCGCTGGTGGAAGGGGTGGTGAGACCAAGAAAATCGGAGACGAAGATGCGGCTTTTACCTATAAGACGATCGGAACGCCACTCGCAGGATGGTTCAGTGCGAAGCCCTTGTTCGACGTTGCGGAGAGAGAATGTGGTGCAGACTATTTACAGTAGCTCAAGAAGTTTTCAAAGATACCAAAAGCGTCATAGCAGCTTTTGGGAAAGAATAGTCATCGACCTGTTTGCATCTATATTTGTGGTTAGCAATGATCCTGATTCAGACTATTGTATGACTGGAACAAGTAAAGACCTGGCATATTGGCTCGAATGACGGGATATACAGGCGTGATCACCGTAAATATCATCCCACCCGAATCTCGGCTGCTTCCGGATCTCGGATCTGTAACTAATACTTTATCAAAAGGGATGGAGCTTCTTCAGAAACAATCTCAGGCGTAATAGAGCCAGGTCTGATAAGATAGTAACCCCTCATCTTTTGTTGCGAGGTCTATATACTCTGTAATGGATGTGAATCGCAGCGATGTGACACCCATCGAGCTGACCGGCGATGTTACCCCTCCCGCCAGTGCAGTACAACAGCAAGAGCAGCTTCGTCCCATCACTAAAGCAGACCAGGTAATTGTTTTGTGAGCCAAAAACCATCAATTAATTCATCTCCTTTCCGCAAGTTGTTTATATTACTTTGTAGAATATGTGCTTTCCTCGCCGTCTTCCAAACTATCGGCCCCAATCTCAGTTACGGCGTATTCCAAGATTTCTACGTCGCGAACAGTAGGACTATCCTTCCTCCACACCAAGCTACGAACCGGGCGTTGATTGCGTTTGTGGGGACGCTTGGTGCAGGTTTAACTTGGGGGGGTTCCATTTATGTCAACCCACTGATGGCGAGGACTAAGAATCCTAAGTGGATAGCTGTTCCTGGCGCCATCCTGATGAGCTTAGGGTTCCTGCTGGCCAGCTGGAGTACGCAAGTCTGTCCATCCTCGTGTATATCTTATCTTTGGAAGAGCGTACACTAATATCCGTAGACCTGGCATCTTCTTCTTACGCAAGGCCTGATCTACGGCGTCGGTAGCTCATTACTCTATTTTCCACTTATCAGTGTAGCACCAGAATATTTTGACCGCCGCAGAGGGTCTGCAATGGGTTTGGTGCTCAGCGCAGCAGGCCTAGCTGGTCTCGCTTATTCACTGATCATCCCAGTAATGCTCGACCGGTTGGGTGTCCGTTGGTGCCTCAGGATCATGGCATTGGAGAATCTCACGGTTTCTTTGCCAATTGCTGTTGCAGCACTGTCAAGTCGAAGTGCTAATCGAAGACCTACGCTTGTCAACATGACGATCGCAAGGAAACCAGCATTCATCTTACAATCACTTGCAGCTTTACTACAAGCCGCCGGAAATTTCGTGCCCATGACTTTCACACCTGAATTCTCAGTAGCACTGGGCTATACAGCTGCATTTGGAGCTGTGCTGCTCTCAATTAATAATGGAGTTAACGCTGTTAGCCGGATCTTGACAGGTGTTCTGGCGGACGCCTTTGGCAGGCAGAATGTGCTCATAATGTCTGTTGTTGGCAGCGCTCTTAGCGTTCTGGTACTCTGGCTGGGAGCAGCGATGTATAGTGCAAAATCTTTATGGATTTCGTTCCTTGTGCTTTACGGCATTCTCGCTGGTGGTAAGCAATGGGGAGCCCTTTCTCTGCGAAGTCTGAGGCTGAACCATATCAGGGTACAATGCCCTCTTCCCCGTGACAATATCCGAGGTCTTTGGGATTCAAGCATATGCCTCTGTCAATGGCTTCGTCTATTTTATTCGTGGCCTTGGGGCAGCGTTCGGCTCGCCCGTCGGCGGAGAAATCCTAGGAGAGTCGAGAAGCCTAACTACAAGTGGTCCAGATACACTCACGGCTTATCAGTCGCTCATATGGTATGACGGTGCTCTATTGCTAGCCGCCACGCTTTGTGTGGTGGGTGTAAGGTGGTTTGACGCCATTGAGAAGGAACAGTGGAAGTGGAAAGCTTAAGAAATTAGCTGTTAGCACCCTAATCATTTCAGTCGTCCACGAACATACCGCGGTGAGCCCAATGCGATGTCCGCCATGTCCTGAGAAACATGTTGATGGCTCGATGCTCTCCCGCTAAGGATTACCTCGATACGGCTTAGCCTATAGATTTTTAGCGTGATACCTTCTTACACTACATATATCCATTCAGGGTCCAATATTAAAATTTTCGTTACAAGCTACTTCAGCATCACCACTCGCCGCTTCTAGAGAAATACACCTTTCCGCAGCAACATCACAACCACATTCTGTGCGTAATCCATTCTTTCCTGGATTCAGACAGCTGCTCACTACTCTTTCTTTACTATAGCTCGTCTTTAGCCCGAGTCATACAGTCAATGCTGAACGCTGTGCGAAGAGGTCCAGCCTCGATAGCCAAAACATTACTTTTGCCCTCAACTTCTAGAATATGTATTACCTCAAATGCGCCTCGAATAATTTACCCTAAAGCACCTCGACTTCAATCTTGCACCGCTCTTCGTGCACTCTGCACAACCTCGCAATGGAGACAGAAAGCTGCTATCAGAGAACAGGAAGAGGAGATGGAAGAGATTGTAGATGAGGCCAACTCGCAAAGACCGCCGTCGGATGCTCAAATCCACGAAGCGACTAGGTATGGCCCCGTCACGAGTTTCAACGAACTGTCTGAGAGAGGGATGGTCTGCAATACTGTCGTCAATACTATAACCCAGGGGATGGGGCTTGAGACGATGACTGAAGTCCAGAGCCTGACCATAAACGAAACATTGAAAGGGATTGACGTGTAAGCTTGATCTCATAGCTGCCTTGAGGAGGTGTGCTAATACTAATATCTTCTGTAGCATAGCACAAGCCCGTACTGGTACTGGTAAAACTCTTGCCTTCCTTATCCCTGTTCTACAGAACATCATCAGAAGGGATCCGAGCCTTGAAAGGCGTAGTGGCAATCATCAAAGTAGAGGGTCGCCTATGGACATCAGAGCAATTATCATTTCACCGACGCGAGAGCTGGCTGAACAAATTGCGGTTGAGGCAAAGAAAGTGACCAGGAATACCGGAGTTATTGTACAGACTGCTGTTGGTGGCTCCCGAAAGCAAGAGGGTCTTCGAAAGATTAAATACGAGGGTTGTCATATCCTGGTTGGGACGCCGGGCAGACTCAAAGATATCTTGGAAGATCCATACAGCCAAGTACGAGCACCGAACCTCAGCGCCTTCGTCCTTGATGAAGCGGATAGACTCCTAGACCAAGGCTTCGCTCCTGAAATACAAGCTATTCAAAGATTACTACCTGATAGAAGTACAGTGGACCGACAGACTCTGCTCTTTTCTGCCACAATTCCTCAAGAACTCATGCAGATTGTTCGACACACCATGAAGCGGGACTTCAAGTTCGTTCGTACGGTGCGAGAGGGAGCGCAAGAAACGCATGAGAAGGTGCCACAGAAGGTGGTAAATGTAGGAGGTTTCGAGAATGTCATACCGGCCGTGTTAGAGCTTTGTAAGAGAGAGATCGAGAACAACCCGAGTTTCAAGGCTATCATTTATTTCAATGCCACGGCCGATGTCACGCTTGCCTCGCAGATGTTCGCGAACCTTCGGAACCCGGGACAAAGCCTCTTCCACCAGCATCCCCTTCATCCGGCAAAACAGTTCTCCATACATGCCAGGTTGACTCAGCAAGGCCGAACACGAGCAGCGGACTCTTTCCGGCGCGCTGATAGTGCTATTCTGTTTTCTTCCGACGTAACTGCTCGGGGAATGGACTTCCCCAACGTGACACATGTCATTCAGGTTGGCGTCCCATCGTCACGAGACACTTACATCCACCGAATAGGTCGCACGGCTCGAGGAGACAAAGAGGGCGAAGGCTGGATCTTCTTGACCAACCTTGAGGTCCAGGAAAACTCAATGAGACTCAGAAAGCTTCCACTAAAGCCTGACACTTCCCTCGAGACCGCCAAAGTAGACATGACAAAAGATGCGCAGCTTCCAGAGGATACTGCTAAGATTCTCACACAAGTAGTTGACGCTGCGAAAATGGCCCCTCGCGGAGACAAAGTGGCGTCTTATTTGGCAACTCTTGGCGTTTACGGCTGGGTAGCAGATAAGCAGCAGCTTATAGACGCCATGAACAATCGAGCCAAGTATCTGTGGGCCATGGACCCACCGCCGGCCGTTGGGCGTGGATTAGTTCAAAAACTCGGTCTGAGTCGTCTACGAGGTGTTAACATTGGCCATGAGGAACGAGACGGTTCAGAGTCTCTATCAAGGGGTAGTTATGGCAATTCAAGTGGTGGCTATGCAGTAGGTGGTGGTAGAGGAGACCGGTCATCCTATGGCAGCAGCGATCGTGGTGGCGGATTTGGTGGAAGCCGCTCATCCTACGGCGGCAGCGATCGTGGTGGCGGATTTGGTGGAAGCCGCTCATCCTACGGTGGCAGCGATCGTGGTGGCGGACTTGATGGAAGCCGCTCATCCTACGGCAGCAGCGACCGTGGTGGCGGATTTGGTGGAAGCCGCTCATCCTACGGCGGCAGCGATCGTGGTGGCGGACTTGATGGAAGCCGCTCATCCTACGGCAGCAGCGACCGTGGTGGCGGATTTGGTGGAAGCCGCTCATCCTACGGTGGTAGCGATCGTGGTGACAGCTATGTTGGGGGCCGCGGTAGTGGATCCTCGCGTGGTCGTGGCGGTTTTGGGAGAACGAATGATCGAACCGATTCCCGACGTAGTGACTACTCTGGATACTCCCGAGAAGGTCGCGGGGGTGGTTCTGATCGGAGTTTGGGGAATCCGAGAGATGGAGGACGTGGAGGGCCCTCATACGAGCGAAAGCCGTATGAGAGAAGGGAGTAGGATCTTTTCAACTATTCACGGCTCCGAATACATTGCAACAATTTCAAGTTACCTCTCTCTCTTCTACATTTGTATTTCCCCAAGTCTTTTTCCATCTGTATCATACTTTCCACAGCTTCTGGCATTTGCCCTGCGAGGCTGGTAGAGTCAAACCACGGTAGGTGCAGTAAACAGATGGGTCCTTGGGACCGGCGATCAAAGATGGCGTTAGTGATGCTTTTATAATATTTACCAAAGACACTCCACACTCCATTATCAGTGTCTTCGGAAATGCTACGACATTGCAAGCTCAAGCTACCTCTATGTCACAAGGCCCCGTGAGAGCGAAACCTTCTCTAATTCTACATTATGTTAAGGTACTTAAAATTTCTACCCCATTAGCGATTCCATTGTCATAGCTTTGTTCCTTCTACCAACAATACCCTGCTGTAGAACGTTAACGTAGTCATCGCTTCCCCACAAGCACTCAAATCCTCTTGAACGTCGTGCATTGATTTGTTGTCCCTACGTGCTTGAGGTGCGAATTGGCATAGATATAGTTTAGAATGTATCACAATAGTAAATAGATCTGCCCTAGCAAAATGGAAAAAACCAACCGCTGTCAAAAATTAGCCGCGGCCCTTGGCGGCTACTATTGCACTGGGTAAGAGGTCCTATTGTTACGGAGTGGAGCTTGGATCGTGAATGTCACATAGTGGAATAGATATAAGAATGTTTGCTGATTCCACGCGTGGAGAAGCAGGCAACGCTTGTCTTTCCTCATCCGTCAAGGCCCGATGCGCTTTCTGCCAATCCCACCTTCCCCCTCTCGCGACCCAGCGCAAACACTGCTACCATTAACATACACTCTTGCTACGTTTTGCAATGCTAGCTCAGGATAAAGACAACAAAATAAGCACGCTATCCTATAACGCTGTTCTGTAACATGCTACGAGCATCTCGCGAATAAATAAACGTACAAACAGATGGCTTCCTCCAAAGGTCCCCCCAAGGGGAATCTCACCTTTGTTGACCTACCTCTCGAGACACAGGAGGCAGTCTTTAGTCATGTAAGGTTCTATCTTCGGCGAAGTGAGCTCTCTGATCGGTGATTTCCAGGTGAATGGGAAAGATCTCCATAGCCTCCTCCGGGTTTCTAGACACTTCTTCAGTCTAGCCAGCGCTGAGATATATCGTGATTTGGATTTCAACTTCACCACCTCTGAGGCTTCAGACCACAACGCCATGAGCTCACGGCTGGCAGATGCGTTGCAGACCATCATTGCAAGTGAGCATGACTACGCACAATACATCAAGAGCTTCCGTTATGGGATATCTGAGGGGAATAGTCATAATGCCCTTTTGATGGCGCGAGTCCTTTGGGACCCAACGTCAGATCCATGCAAGATCCTCAACACTGCCATGCTCCTGATGGTAAAGCAAGCTGCGATCCTGGAAAGCTTCCAGTATGTCCTAGACCAACTATACTTACGGGCAGGGAATGAGTTGCAATAGCTAACATGAGAGCCAGTTGGGACATACCGGTTGAATTGAATGGAGCTGTATATCAAGCTTTACATAAGATCATGAGTCTACGAGACTTAAGGATTAGGCTTGACATTCAAGTGTCCATGAAAACGGTTGTACACCAAACGTCCCTTCCACCAAATCACCCATCAAACACCGTGCCTCCATCAATACAGCTTGCTCCACCGTACATCTTCCCACTGGGGACATCTCATAGCAATCATTCACCAGCAAAATCTCTAGATCAAAGGATCACAAACCCCACGCGGCACGATTATTGGGGTAATGGTCGGGTATTCTCTCGTTTCAAAAACCTTACAACCTTGACCCTATTGGGAATATCCGATCTTGATTGTCTTGCTGAAATTGCTGGCTGCCTCAAGTCATCGTCGGCTAGTATGAAAAGCCTTGCACTATCAATATCCCAAGACCTTGCTCTCAAATCCCGCAAACGGTCGGCGCCGAATCCTACAGTCGATGAGCAATCCGAATCAGACCCTGATGAAGATGAGGATATATTGGATGCCTCCCAGCAGCCTACCACTACTAAGAAACAACAGGTCAATGAAGCTGATATTCGGAGGGAGAAGATCGCTCAAGAAGCTATCTTAGCCAGGATATTTGACTTGCAGGACGTCTCCATGGAAGGGAAGAAGCTGGAGAAAAATCTAGCATTATCAGCCAAATCGGGTGCTTTCGAAGACCCTGACCTCTTCACACAGGATGCAAAGATTATGATGAGAGAGCTAACGGGTTGCTACAAACATCTAGGAGGGTCCGAGGACAATGACCGGCGTAGAGAATTCCTGGAGTTGACGGTAAAAGCGGCGGAGAGATATCTCAATACTCATCCGAGGAAGGATAAGAAGCCGATCAAAGATCCAAGCAAGCCCGCCGCTCAGACATCTAACCTTCCATCCTTGCCATCATTGTCTGTACCACCGGGCTTTGACATTGGGGATTTTGGGATACCCGGTTCAGCTTCCGCTAGCTCATCTGCCCACTGGTTCCTAGGCGGCAACTTGCCTTCGACGTCTTCCATGACATCTAGTGGACCTTCGGTAGCTGGGAAGCTCTTGAATCCTGATGGTACGCTTGTGTCAGACTCTTACACACCACCCAGCCAGGGCTATCCTTTGGGATCTACAGGATCATATCCTATATCTCATAGCGTTCAGCCAGTGTATCCAACAATCTATGGTGCTCTCAGCGGCCCCCCCAAAATCTCAAGCTTTAATAAAGGGCCTTATCATCATTCTCCTATTAAAAAGAGCGGTTTGAGTAGCATGCTTTCCCACCATCCATCAATTTCCAACGGAAGTACTTCAAAAGATTCGTGGAATAAGATGTTTCCTACATCAGACGGGACCAATCCGGAAGGACAAGAGAACATCGATCCATTCCAAGCAGTGTATGAAGTAGATTCCGAGGAGGTTTCTTCGAATGATCAGGGGACTCCATCCTCAAACAAGCCAGCACTTTATCCGGCATCAGAAGTGACTGGGGAGATCCAGTTTGATTCGATGGATATCGATATGGAGCATCCTGATGAAGACGCAATAGAAACAGGCGCTGATCAGGAGACGATCGCCGAGTCAGAAGAAGATCTGGTTTCTCCACGAAAGCGCGCAAAGTTCGAAGTCGCGGAGCCCGCCAATCCCGCGCCTGCTGTCTTTCAGACTGGAGTTCTGGACACGAGCTCTGCGGTCCAAGACAGCAACCCCTCTGATAGCATCGAGAAGTCGCCTGACGAGGCAATGCAGGACTATATTCGATCGACACATGGACTGCAGCTCGAAGAGTTTCGTCTTTACTTGATCCCGCTGAAAAGCTCCATCGTAGCAAAAGGTCTGGATCTTAGTGTCCTGAAGAGCTTGACCCTCCTCAATGTTGGGTCTCAGGATCCCTTCTGGCTCCTTCTTACGCGACTCCAGAACCGCTCGATACAGGTCTCTCTTCAGAGCATACATACTGACGATGTGTCTTTTGCATTTCTCGAATTCCTTAAAACTTTTGAAGGGCTCACTGAGTTATTCATGCATGAACGGAGCACTAAGCATGAAATCGACCAAACGATCATCGCTCGTACTAGTGTTGATATTACGGGCATACGCAAAAAAGGACTTCGCAAGCACATCAAAACCTTGAAGCGACTTATGATAAAGAATGAGAATGACGATGCTTGGGATTTGGACCCTAAAATTATCGCGCTGCTGAGTGGCCAAGGGGGGGGGCTGCAGGAATTAGCTGTCAGCATGAGCATGGAGAATTACGTGAGTCTTTCATAATTGGTCAGCTTGAACGGTACGTACTGACCAATAAAGCACATTTTCATGCAAAACGTTGCCGCATTCAGCAACCTCCTCGCTTTGCACCTCCTAGCATTACGTGATAACAACCGTACCTTCCTGCATGCCGACAGTCTTCATTCCGCCGTCGACAGCTTCTCGCACTATCCTGACGTCAAGCTCAAGTGGATCGCTTTAGATAACAATCTGAGACTTGTCTCCCGCAAGCCTGAACGCTGGGTTAAAGTGTTCGAAAAACGGAAAGAGGACAAAAAAAGGAGAGCGCATATCAAGAGCAAAGGTAAAGGGAAGGCCAAGGCGACTGAAGGGGCCGATTCCGAAGATTCATCAGAAGCGGACATGCCAGCCGATGAGGTCGGTCATAGGCTGATTGCCATGCGATTGCGCGCAGACAGTAGGCGCAACTTTAGTGATGCGCAAGGGGTTGAGATTTTTACAAAGGAGATCCGGTTAGGGAAGTTCTGAAGCCGACAAGGCGTACGTAGCAGGAAGCTTGGGTTGATTTCGAGGGTCTTGGTTGTTGTTGCATAGAATATACCCCTTTAGCATTATTAGATCAATAAGACAAAGATTATCATGATTTAGCAGATGTAGGCCCAAGCAACGGGCGGTAGCCTGTCGTCGGAATCCTGAGGGATGTCAGAGCTTCGTGGTAAGTGCTCTTGTTTCTCTCTCAAGTATTCGTTTACTTGAAATCCGTAGTGATAAAGAGTCTCTCTAGCAGTTAGCAGGCAGTAACTGGAACATACATTCTTTAAGCTTTTTCCCTCTTAAAACTGCTGAGAAGAGCAAAAACAATGTTCCTAACAAACGCTTAACGCACTGTTTCCTCTGAAGAGGGAGGGAGGATAAGCACAAAAGACTGATCAAAATCAAGACTCCAAATCGGGGAATCGAACCCCGGCCATCCGCGGAATCGTCTCTGACTGCGTGAGAGGCGGATATCCTAACCACTAGACCAATTTGGATGTTTTCCTTCTCAGAACTCTTGCTATTATATTATATTTCATCAAATAAAACTAAACTTGTACTCCAGCCATATATTGTGCTGCTCTTGCTCTTGTTATTCCAATATGAACAGGCAACCAACGTTACAGAACCTTCGGAAATGTATAAACCACCTGAATGGTCAATTCAGCTGAGCATTTAGTGTGCGGGCTTATTGATCGCCCTTGTCTTGTCAATTCGCATGTGAAGAGGCTCTGAAACTGTTGGGCTCGATTCCCACATGGCTACTCAGCAACCTCCTCAAAATCTCATTATCAATTTCAAACTCTTCGTCTCTATTCATTTGGTATAGACATCGCGAACACGTTCCAAAGCGTTTCTCCGAGTCACTTGTTCCATCAGAGCTCAAACTTCGACCTACTGGTATCCCATAGTCATCATGATACCACTAAACCAACAGACGCTTTTCCAGAAAGGAGCCTTGCCAATTCCAGATGCCAAATCTCCAGTCCCCCCACCTTCACTCCTTTACACGATTATCCCCACCGCCGTCCGAATCAAGATCCCCCGTTTTCCCTCCCTCCGCTCGTGGCCCTCACATTCGCGCTCCCAATGCAGGACTCTTACGATCCATCCTTGGTCCGAAAGCACAGGCGCTGAAATCGAACCTCTCTCACACTACTCCAGACCCTCGTCCTCGCGATCCTCATCTCCCACACTCTCCTCGTCCACAATGACCGGCAACAGAGAACCAACATGGAAATACGCCAATCAAGGTACCTTCCTCCCCCCACAGAGCCTCACCGACAGACCAGGACTAACGAACCCAAGGCCTGGCTTTACTCGAAACCGCCGTCTCAGAATCCCAGTGCCCGCACCCCAAAACCCAAGGCTTCAGCCGCCAACTCTATATCCACGCCCTCACATACCTCTTACAAGGCCTCCCTTCAAACCTCACAAACCAAGAAACCCTAACCATCCAAAACGCCCTCCCGCCATCCCTCCAAATCCCTTCACATCCACCGCTCCAATATCGCCAGCCGGAACAAGATCCCTCCCTCCTCCACCGCATTGTCGCCTCCTCCATCCTACGGCTCTTCCTCCTCGTCCACCTCCTCCTTCCGCATATAAAACTTCTACTTCGCAACGCCTACCAATATGAGCGTACCCATCACGCCTCTGAAAAACTGCTGGCGGTGGGTATGGAGACGGCGGACCGGTTGGGCAGGAAGGGTATAGATGTGTGTGGAAAGCTTGGGAATGGACGCATGGGAGAGTTGCTGGTGGGGTCGGTGGCGTGGTGGGTGGAGGGGTTTAGTGGGGGTGTGGCGGAGGGGGTTGGAGAAGGTATGAGGGCTGTTGGCGCTGTGGGGGTGCGGTGAGGGGTGAGGGGGGAAGGGCAAAGCGAATTGTTGGGGAAGGAGGGATTAGGGGGAAAGAACAGTGGAATTTCGTTCTAATGATACCCCACCCTTTCATGAAACACGAAATACGGAAATTTAACGATCATAGACTGGGTAGTATATGTAATTCACGTCTGGGCGTTCTCTTTTGAATACGCCTCTCTTCGATCTTGCTTGCAAGCAATTCCTGACCACACACCCAAGACAGGCAGGATCTCCATTAGTGCCTGGCAAAAGCCAACGTACAACAAGCGGAGAAGTATAACCGAAGCGGTCTCTCCACCCACCAAACAACTGCAGCTTGGGACTCTAATGCATCAAAACATTTCCCAATAAATCCGACTCAATAGGTGGGTCGGAACATGCAGATTGGCTAGCAGTTCATTCAACATCGTCGGAGCATTTTCAGCAATACGGGCCTGTATCAATCAATGATGGGTAGGTTGACTGATCGGGGCTTAAGCGTAGTTGAAAGTGGCCGCTTGTTGTAGGTTGGCTTTTGCGAGGTGATGATGGAGCATGCTTATTCGTGTGCGAGGGGGTGGGGATGGGGAGGCTGTGGGGGATGGGATTGGGATGGAAGGGGGAAGGGGGAAGGAGGAGACGGGGCGTGGTTTTGGGGGTGAGTGGAGGGGAGTTGATTTGTAGGGTCGAATGAAGGAGGTATGGATTGGGAAGGGAGGACGAGGAAAGGATCGGAGGAGGTTTTGGGGTGAGATGTAGTAGATTGATATACTGGGACTAAAATGACTTAGATGGTACGTGAAGGATGGAAAGACCTGCGAGTGATCGACATTGCTACTAGGACGTTTGACACTTCTTTTCGTCTGTTACTCTGATATCTTTCTACAATAATGAGGGCATCATTGGAAGCCACGACTGGCTGAGTGTAATTGATCAATGAAGCAAAATCATTGTGCGAATTTGGTGTTTAAAAACCAAGTGTCTTTGGTTCTTGTCAAACGGCGTTCTTATTCCTCGTGGTCCTCGGCCTACTCGATTCTAATTCTGTTTCAACCTCTCTATATTTGCGTTTTGGGCTGACCTTTTGAGCTTGCCCTGGAAGATTCTGTTGTATGCCGTAGTCGACTTCGGCTTTAATGGCATTCGCGACATCATGAATGTCGATGGAGTCCAAGCGCTCGTAAAAGAGCAGATCAGGAGATTTCGACCAGAATGGTGGTATCTTTTCATCTGCACTGTAAGGATGGATTCCCCCAACGATTGCCCCTCCTATGCGCATGCCGTCATACAGCTTTAGATCGCCGTCGACCACACCCGGCTCGCAGTCTGTCCAATAGACTCGATAGTGTTTAAGTTCTTTAACATCGCTTCGATAGATGCCACCAATCCAACGATAATTTGCTGATTGTGGTCCTTCAGCGTTGTGGTATTTTATCGGTATATGATCAGACGCTGCTTCAGGAATATTCGTGTGAGGGGCTCCCAGTGGTGCCAGAACAACTAGCCGTGGTGGAAGATGGCCCTCGACTACTCTTCTTCGTAATAGAGCTCCCTTTGCTCCACAGCCACCTACGTTTTTTTTGCACTCTTTGAGTTCAGAGTCGAAATGCTTATTCAATCGCTGGGTCATACTAGGATGACCTCCCGGGACCTTTGTTGCCGCATGAGTAGACGCACCCAAGGCGAGATCTCGTAAGACAGTAGGGTTCAAGCGACCTGTGTTTTCTCTACCACATTTCGTACATTGACCGTGCCAATATTCCGAGTATTTGAATTGATCGGCGCCTGCTGTACACATCTGCCAAAGCGCGACCGCGGACATCATCTTTTCATCCTGACAAGCTGGGCCGAGTTTGGTGCGGAAATAGTTCCTGTAAGCGATGTTTGTATCTCCTGCATATGTTTCCCAGCGCAGCGCTAAGGTGTCCAAAAAGTCGAGTTTAAGCGGTGGTAACGAGTCCACCCAGTCATGGAGACTTGCATCGCCTTTATCTGCGGAAATCGATCCAACGTTTAGCAATCGGGCAGCGACTATGCAGGAGTCTAGGGCGCAAGAGTTATCTGCCCAAACTGGACCGCGGCCATAATATGGATGATCCGCTCCCCTCGGTGAGAATTTGTAGTTGTGAGGATTCTCGTAACCAGGCTCGGGCTTAGCGCGAGCAAGTTTCAGGGCAGAAATACGGGGATCATCTGCATCGGCGTGTAGCTTTTCGAATTGATCCCGAGAATCGACTGTCCTGTTAGTTGTCCATGGCTGGGCCCGGATGAGTCGAGGTCGGCCCCTTTCTAGGAGCAGACCTCGAGGTTGCCCTCCTTGGATTAACTCTCTAATCTGTTGTTGTATATTCTCGATAACTGGACCGGTCAAGGAAGGTGTTGGTAAGGCTACGTTAGGTCCATCGGCTTCTATTTGAAGCTTAGGATCAGAACGAGATAGTGTGGTAGCAGTGTAAATGGCGCCTAGTAGTTGCTGAGCGGGAAGAGGCGGCGATCTTGCTATGCTTCTTGATCCAGAAGACTGTGGAGGCGGTAAGCCATTTATTGCGTCGATCACTTGCTGCTCGTTGAGCGGAGGTTGGTAAGCGTCCAGGGTCGCCAGTAAGAGTTCAATGGCCGCAATCTCCTGAGTGTAGGTCCTGATACTGTCTTGAAAATCTGAGACAGACCGTCTACATAAGAGTCCTTCCCAGAATTGCCAGTTACGGCCTCGCCATATATTACCGTAACGAGCCATTGGGGAGACAATGAAGGTTCGCTATCCCTCTAAGGAGAAGCAAGAAAATCGCACTATGCAGGTCAGAGATGAGAATAAAATGCATTTCAATATTGAGGTAAAATAATCCCTTGAGATATATGCCTTTGCCATACATCTCGAGGTCGTCGTTAAACGCATCCGGTGCTAGCGTGAACGGACAATAATAAGGGACAACAAAAGGTCTTATCAGATAAAGGAAGTAGAGAACGTTGCGAGGACTCGGAATGAGAATCTCAAAGTAGAACGCTGACATGAAGAAACATACAAGTGGAAGGCAAAATGGGACCCTATGAATCCCTCATCCGCATCCGGCGTGGAAAAGGACCAACCTACAGTACAATGAATTCGTGCAGCAAATCATTAGCAGATGCATGCATCATCCAGATCATCCAGATGCAAGTATCTTCAATTAGATAACGAAAGGAGGTCTGGGAAGTATCTACTTCACAAGTTCAAAGTGGTGCTATAAGAGCCCACGATGATGTGAACCACAAAGCAATCTTCTCGCTAGCGCTACTGATATTCTACGTAAGCGTATAAGACGCCCATTCCATTCGCACCTCAGAAGTGAACGTTCGACACAAATCACTTGTTTCGATAGTCAAGAGCTGTATCATCCTAAGAGTATACTGATCATCACTTGACTTGTTCACCTGCTAGATTGTAAAATCTCGATCGGAATCCGACAAAGCATGGGGAAGAAGCAAGCGGTTGAGAACACCAAGAAGGTGGCAGGCAATGCAAAAGCAAGTACCCGTCGCAGACCCGCCAGCCATGTTTCTCGATGTCATACTTTGCTGACCAAGTTTCAAGAAAGCCGAAGCGGCAGCGCAGAAGTCGGCAGCCGAAAATGCTCACAAAGCCGCTGTAGACGACCAAGAATGGAGCAAAGGCGCAAAATCGAATGCTAAGAAGCTCGTCCCCTGAACCTACTTCTAGTGGGATCTGTATCTAACCTCCATCACAGAGAAGAAGCCGAACAAAAAAAGCAAGAAGCCGCGCGCAAGAAAGCAGAGAAAGACGCCCTCCTCGCCGCCGAGGAAAAAGACGCCCGCCCCGTACCCAAGAACTCCAAAACCGCCGCCAAGAAAACCACCAAAGGCCTCGACCTCTCCCAACTGGACGACCCTTCATCCTCATCATTCACCCCAAATCCCGCCCTTAACGCTACCGGTATTGACAATGCCCTCGACGCCCTCTCCCTCGCCTCCAACAACCCCTCCGAAAAAGTCGACAGACATCCTGAGAGGAGGTATAAGGCGGCATATGCCGCGTATGAAGCGAGAAGACTACCAGAGTTGGAAGAGGAGCAGAAGGGTCTGAGAAGGCAACAGAGGATTGATGTTATTAGGAAGGAGTTTGAGAAGAGTCCGGACAACCCGTTCAACCAGGCAAATGCGAGATTCGATAGTACCAGGGATGAGATTAGGGAGATTAAGGACAAGGAGAGGGAGAAGGTGGAGGCGAGGTTGGGGGGGAAGTGAGCTGCGACGGGCCCTCTTACGATTGAAGGATAGGGATAATAAGCTTTTCGAAGGGCTCGAATTGCGGCATGAAGATGGGGTCCAGGAGGAGACGAGCATACCTTAGTGCTCTTGGCTATGATGTGGTGACGACTGAACGGTTAGGTAGGATCAGATGAGCACTAGATAAACACCGATATGGCCAGCACAAAATCAACTAAATTTGTCGCAGATCGAGATAGTGGATGTCTCCATATTTTAACGACTTATGGATCACTGCACACCGAAGTATTCCCATCGGAAACATGGACATCTGAAACCGCCTTTATACATCGAATGAGCTTTAGTCTCTATCTCACAAAGACAAAGACCCCCATTCTTTTCCTAATGATGTTAACTGCAATCTCGGAAAGCTTAACTGGCCAACGGATTAACGACCACACGTACAGCGTCCTATGGACGTCCGATTTTCAATGATCTGATGCTCTCTTTACACAGGAACTTTCACCAAGTAAATCCTAACCTTCTCTCATATTACCAGGAGAACTATTTGACTCTCTTCCCCTTATACCTAGCTACTTACATCGAGACTCCTCTCCTAAAACCCCCAATGCTTCTCATACATCTTCTACCCCTCCTCTTCCATTACTTCCACCGGCAAAGACCATCCTTTCGTTCTCTTTCCACACCTCACTCAAAATTGGCTCAATTCGATTCTCCTTGTGCGAAGCCAGTCACATCAAAATATTCCTGATGAAAGTTTTGACAACTGTTTGTACACATGGAAATTGACAAATTTGTCCAAGGACTTTTGGGTTCCAACTAACGAGAGAACAATTAACTTTCTCCTTCTCTCCATGTACAGCCAGTCACATCGGTTTACTTTTGAATGAAAACCTCACCCCCTCTCGTATATCGTTCGCCCCTCTGCTTCCACTTCTCATCTCCTCAATAACCTTCTTCCCGCTTGTCTATCTATCCCTTTTACCAATTTTACCTCTCCTCATACGCAACCAGTCACATAGAGATATTCCCGTCAAAGTCATAGTTTGTGTGATGCGGTTTGTACACATCAATGCTTGAAAATTTCACTCGGCATGCCGTAATCTATTGTACAAAGAACAGAAAATGAATCTTCCACCCCCTCATGCGCAATCAGTCACTTGGAAACACTCCACCCAACATCCGCACCCCTCTCCTTACATGCTCCACCCCTCCGCCTCCCCCTTTCGTCATCCCTCTCCTTACATGCTCCACCCCTCCGCCTCCCCCTTTCGTCATCCCATCCCCCTCCCATCCCACTCCTCCCCCCCTTCCCTCCACTACTCCAACCTCGCCCTCTTCCTCCCGCCCTCCTCCCCGCTCATCCTCCGCTTCCTATCCTTCCCCACAGTCGGACCCTCAGTGCTCGGTTCCTCCACGCCCAAATCTGCGGCCACGGCCGCCAAATTGGCAGGAGCGGACACAAACCTTGGCGCCCGGGGACCGTTAGCCAAGGCTGGCACAGGCGACGAATCTTCTTCCAGAGCTAGTGCCACCGCATATGCGGCCAGTGCGTCTCTTGCTGCCGTCAAGGGGGTCCTTACAGGAGGCACGTTGGACAAAAAGCCGAGTCTCGCCGCTTTATCTTGAATCAGCAGTGTGGTTTGGCGATCCTGCCCTTGGTACATGTCGACGATTGGTTGGGGGATGTAGTAGAATTTCTTCCAGGTGACGCCTGCTTCTTTGTATTCGATGCGGCCCGTCGGAGTTACGTGTGGCTTGTAAAGAACTCTGAGGAGCCATGCTGGAGGTATGGCGAAAGGCATTGTAGGACTTTATGCACTTCTGGCGTTGTGGGTTGAGTTTAGGAGGAAGAGCGCGACCACGAAGAGACAGAAGACTGGTGTCTGGCTATGGATAAGAGGGTTAGAGACGAAAACGACCTTTGCTTGCGTCGTAGGTATGCGAAGGACAGCTGTCGTGTCGATGTGAGTAGGAGTAATCGAAAACCCTAGCTGTCAAGTCTGAAATTTTTTCCGTAACAACGATGTAAAGAAAGGCACGTGTCGTAGAGGAAGAGGAAGTAATAGGAGGTTTTCCTGGCACGCTTGAAGCACGTTGCATGCAAAGTATGTTTGGAACGTGTCCTGAGGAGGGAGAAGTAAACGAAGCCTTGGGTGTCTGGTCTGAAAGCTTCTTATGGTAGAACGGGGCAAGTATGGTACGTGTCCTAGAGGAAGGAGAAGTAAACGAAGGTTTTGCAGTCAGGTTTGGAGCTTGTTATGCAGAGACGACGTAAAGGGCTGTGTAAGAACGACGCAAAGGATGGTACGTGTCGTAGAGGATGAAGAAATACACGAGAAATCGAGCTAGGGACGTGACTTAAATCAAAACGCAGTCACGCAAGGGTCTATACTAGACCGACTCGCTGAGAAAAGTTATCTCTCACCTCACTCACGTGGGTGAGAAGAACCGACATTACCGCACACAAGGGAAACCATCTTTCCAACGACGAACCAGTCATTGCAGTATGTACGTGCCTTGTTAATCTAAAAACTTCACCGGACTTATGTATGCAAGTACCCCTATGCTTCAGCTCACCGGGCTCCGCATGTCTCATTCCAAGCCCAAGGACGCCAAAGCTGATGCCAAACTGCAAAGTGAGTATAGTCATTATGTCAAAGGAACTCTCATTAGCCAACTACAACCTTCATGCTCAAGGATTCCAAAAAGCCACCCAAATCCTCCTTCTTCACCTCAACGACACAGTGCTCGAAGCTATCGATTCGAACCCTTGCATTGGTTTCATCCACAACCTCCTGAAAGGCGTTTCCGAATCGATTTCGGCCGTATCCTCTTTCTTCTGAGTCGTCATTATCGTCGTCTTCGCTTTCGTCTTCTTCCTCACTCTCCTGCTCTTCTTCCTGGTCATCGTCATCATCTTCTCTCTTTGCTCTTTCATTCCTCTTCCTCTCCTTCTCGGATTTCTTCGCTTCTCGGACCTTCGTCCTCTCCTCTTGTCTCTCTTTTCTCTTCTGCCTCGCAGCAAAATCGATCACTCCTCCTCCACCTCCCGTACCAACAACTACATAAACCCCTCTAGGCTCATTAAGCCCAGCTAAGACAAGTGGAGTACCCTTTCCGCCTTTCCCAATCTTGCCTCGCTGTTCTCGTTCTTGCTCGGCGATGGCTTCGCCAACCCAGAGCGCAAGCTTGGTGAGTGCCGAGGGGTGAGTGAATAAAGGTACGTCAGGGCCTTCTTTGACAATAGCCATGCGAAAGGCACGAAGATGTCGAATCTGCCGCTTCTCGATGAGAGATGTTCCCGTGCGCAGAATGGCGCGATGGAGATGTTGCGCTGTTGGGAGAGCGTGCTTAAGTGCTTCAATACTGTATTTTATGAGCTCTGATACCAATGGATTGGTTAGAAAACACCTACTTTTCAAGTGCATCATACGCCTCCCAGAATCTTTTCACCCATTCCTCTCCTTCGATTTTGCCATCTTCATCTACAATCTCCTTCTTTTCGTTTCTCCCACGATCCCAATTGCTTCCCATATCACCAATACTTACGCCTGACTTACCCACCTCTAGGATAGCACCCACAATAACGCCAACATCTATTGCGCTCAAGCAAGCTTTCCAGCCCCAGCTTCGTACGAAGCCCCATCCCTCTCTTCCTCGACCTGTCCCAGCTGCGGGTGGGACTAGGCCCTCAAGACCGTACATTGGAGCATACGTTAGCAGCCTCTGCCGCAAACCCCGTTTCAGATCCATGTCCATGTGCGTGTAGCTTTGCTTGCACTGACTAAGACTGACACCCATCTTTGCTAGGAGCTTGTGGAGTCGTTTTCGTCCCACGTCGCTCCAAATGTGTAACCGCGAGGCTAGATAGGGCGAATGCAACATACTGTCGTAAAGAGACCAATGTCTTATTAAGAGGAAACGGGGTTCAGGAGATAATCGAATTGATGTGTCTGTTGGAGACCTGGCCGTTGTGGGTATGACATCCGAAGCCTCACCACGAGCGTTTTCACGCGTGGTATCACTAGGATCCGGTGGATTCAGCCGCCGCACTTCATCACGTAGGAGCTGCCGTATGTGCTCTCCTCTTTGCCCGCCCCAGCCTGCTGAACCACCAGAGTCTAATGAAGTGGAAATGCCTACGCCTGTCATGCTTCGACCATAAAGTTCAAGAGAGCTGACGCCGACGATTGAATGCCATAGGAGATCATTGTCTTCACGGCCAAGGTCTTCGGCTAAGGAGTAGAGAATGGAGGAGATGGGTTCGGAATACGTTGTACCAAGCGCATAATAGCTATGGAGTACTGCAGTATGCTTTCGACGCAAACGGAGAAGTCTTCGGCGCAGCGTGCGCGCTGAAGTTTGTTTCATTGGCCGTGGCGATTCAGATCGCGAATGCGGTGACGGAGATGGAGACGTGTCGGACGAGCCTCTACCGAAGAGATTGCTTTCCGAGGTCCCCTGGCCGCTTCGAGGAAGACGGCTTGGTGACGCAGTGATAGAACCATTCTACGTGGGCGCATTAGTCCAGTAGTGTCACACTCACGGAAACAGTCATACCGAATTGCTCCGCCGTCTTTGCCGTGGCCTGCCATTTTCGTCTTCACTCTCGTCATTCTCCTCATCTCGGTCAGACCAAGATTTTCTCTTTTTGGCAGGTCTTACTTCTATCGATTCCACAACATCGCTATCGGCGTCTGAGCCGTCAGACTCGTCACCATCGTCCTCGATGTTTGGCATTTGGGCAAGCGCGCAATATGCGTTACGTTCAGCTGACAAGTCTTCGTCAATGTCTCCGTCATCGTAGACAATGATACCGCCCTGCCCAGGTTTATATGTTGGCTGTATTCGGCCATTCTCGACCTCAAACGTCCTTGATCTTGCGTTGCCACTCAAATCCCCCAACGCCATATCTGCAGGGTTCCCTCCGAAGACATTGCCTAAGTTCCATGGCCGCCGAGCGTCAATCAACCAAACCTCAACACCTCCAGACGGGTCTTCCCCCTCTTCGACAAGATCTAGTCCTAAGACAGTAGACAGATCGACGAGTCCACCCACGCCCAGGCACACAACTACGCCCCCGCTTCCTCCCTGCTGTGTCCGCATCGGTTGCACCAGGCTTTCTCCAAAGTGTGCAAGGTCGCCATAACCTGAGACGGGCTGAATTTTGTGGTGTATGTAGTCGCGCTTGAGTAGCGCAGTAAGGATGCGGCACGCACAGAGAGCGTCGGGTTCTAGGGCAACGAGTATCAAAATAGGTGGGGAAAGCGAATGGTGGGTTCGACGTAGATGCTGGTAGAGGTGTGAGATCAGGTTACGCGGAAGGTACATGACGCGATGAGAGTGCTGTATGGGTAGAAATTTTTAGGCAGTGTCCTCTCTACGACAAGATTCAGCAAGCACGCTGCACCTTCCCGTTGAATGATATTGAAGTAAGGTAGCTGGTGGGGCGGTCAGTTGCGGCGTCGAGGAGAATTCTATGTGTGAGGTGAATGCTCAAGAAGTGAGATCAGCATGACTCAGGATGTCAATTGCTTGCAAAACACCTCCATGTATCATCGCTAGTCAATGCCATCTTTGGACAATAATAGAGAATATTAATACTTGGTGATGTATTGTGATGCTTGGGCGACGCGCATCGTCCGTGAAAGGCGTTGATAACGTGAGGTGTGGTATTGAGATTACGCAACAGATTATTTTAGGATTATATATATTTATAAGAACTGTCTCATAAGCTTCCGTGGCGCAATTGGCTAGCGCGTACGACTGTTACCTGCCAATCGTGAGGTTGGAAGTTCGATCCTTCCCGGGAGCGCTCTATTTTTGTCAATTCCTACCATTTCCACTGAGAAGTCTGAGATAATACTTTTTTCGAGGCCGATACTGATCCATTTTCTTTTCCTCAAGTCTGCGTGTACGCGCTTCAAGTTCAAGTCACGATTCCTCCGCTTACCGAAGTGGCCTGTGCTGGCTGAACCCTGCTGATCCAGGCCTCACGCCCGCGTCTTATCCTAATCCCAAAGTGCGACTACTAGGCGGACGACTCTCCGGACCAAGCTCATACTTATGCTCACTTCATTCTCTCATTCTCTGACTGACTCACTTTCCCTCCGCCTGGAACCCCCATCGAGATGAAATTGGCCCACCTCCTTCCTTTAACCCTCCTCCCCCTCCTCACCACCCCCCAGCACACCTCGAACTGGGCCGTCCTCGTTTCCACCTCCCGCTTCTGGTTCAACTACCGTCACCTTGCCAATGTCCTCTCCCTTTACCGCACCGTAAAACGCCTCGGCATCCCCGACTCCCAAATCATCCTTATGCTCCCGGACGACATGGCTTGCAATCCCCGCAATGCTTTTCCTGGGACGGTCTACAACAATGCAGACCGTGCACTCGATCTCTATGGTGACAACATAGAGGTGGATTACCGCGGCTACGAAGTTACAGTGGAGAATTTCATACGCTTGCTCACGGATCGCCTGGGTGAAGACGTGCCCCGCGGAAAGCGGCTAGGCAGCGACGCCGGCAGCAACGTCCTCGTCTACATGACTGGCCACGGCGGCAATGAGTTCCTCAAATTTCAAGACAGCGAAGAGATCGGCAGCTGGGATCTCGCCGACGCGTTCGAACAAATGTGGGAAAAGAAGCGCTACCACGAAATGCTCTTCATGATCGACACCTGCCAGGCAAACACCATGTACTCGCGCTTCTACTCGCCGAACATTATCGCGACGGGGAGCTCGGAGGTCGATCAGAGCAGTTATAGCCACCATGCGGATAACGATGTGGGCGTCGCGGTGATTGATCGGTATACGTATTACAACCTCGAGTTTCTGGAGAGCCAGGTCACGAGTCCGGGAAGCAAGCTCACGTTGGGGAATCTGTTCGATAGCTATGATGAGAGCAAGATCCACAGCCATCCGGGGGTGCGATGGGATCTGTTTCCTGGAGGGGAGCAAAGGGGCAGAGAGAGGCTGGTCATGGACTTCTTCGGGAACGTGCAAAATGTAGAGATTGAGGGTGGAGCGCCCGGCAATGAGAGCGAGTGGAAGGAAGATTTGAGGCGGTTGGCAGAGATTATCCGCAGAAGAGAAAGCGATCGGGCCAGAATGGGTAACGGGACAGAAGGCAAAAGTGAAGCTCCGGCGGCGCAGGCGGTCATGGCCGGGAAAGATCGAGGTGGGGCGAGGCGTGAGGGCGTAGCGAAAGTGGGCTCTGGTGGGGGATGGGGACAGCAGGTTATGGGGGCTTGGGCGTTGATGGGGTGCGCGTTGATTTGGGGTGGGGCGTCGTGGCTTGAGTCGAAGCGATGACCCGTGATGGAATGGGATAGCGTTGTACGATTTGAGAGAATGATACCCCAAGCTTATCACAGTATTCAAGGCGTGTCAGCCTTAAAATGCTATTGCCATTTTCTGACACCTGAGCCTTATTCCGCCCGGCTATCAGTCGTCGGTCCACCAGTGGTGGCGGCTAATGAAAAGCTATCGCTATCTATAGTACAAACCTCATCGCGGAAGAGCAGCCCTTCAAAAACTAATCAAGCCGCTGGGCTGATTTCCAAATGCCTTCGCTAAACGCAAGAGTGGTGTATTTGGGTATCTTGCAAACCCGCAAAGCTCGACAGCAAAGCAGAAACAATCACCGGTGCTCTGAATGTGTCCATCTCCTTTTGGGACCCTTGTCCCTCTCACCGGGGACGAATTGAGGTGGAGCACTCCATAGCCCTTGCTGACCAACGGTGGGAACCGGGCTGTAGGTAATGGGAGACATATTCTCAGTATCATGATCTTGCTCAAGGATCTTGTGTTCTGACTTCCTAGTTGTAGCGTTTGTCCTGAACGGAGTGGGATCTCTCATAGCCGGAACGGTCCCCTTGACCTCTTCTTCACCAGTCCCATCCGCCTGAAGTGGTACAGGCCTACTCCAAAGACCGCTAGACGAGCGAACAGCCGCACTCGCGCTTCTTTGCAGGCCTCCGCCTATGCCAATCCCTTTTGCTGTTTGCATCTCAAACTCCGCATGGATGCCGTCACTCGAGCTGTTAGTAGACGTGGTAGACATGGTAGAACCAGAGCGATGACGGTATGCTGATGCTTGTGGAGATGCCGTGCCTGATGATTGCTGAGAAAGAGATGAGCTCTTTGTGTGCGTTCCGGCTCGAAGGTGCTCGGTTGATGCAGTGAGTTTGACTTCATAGTCATTTGATATACCGAGATCAATGGAGGACCGCCGCCGTGACGTGCGTACAGGAGATTCCGTGGATGATGATGTTTTTCTCCCACTTTCTTTCCGTACAGCCATGGTTAGGGAAGCCATGCCAACGTCTAGCAAGACGGGCTGGTTGGTCAAAGCGCCGATAAGAGCGTTGCAGCCAGCACCATGAGTGACGAGCACCAGAACGGTGTCCGGCGCCTCGTCATTGCCATCAAGAGTCTGGTTTTCGGCCTTGTCTTCGTTGATTATTCCTGGCCTCTTACTTGTGTCATGACTTCCATACCACAATATCATGTTGTACAATCCTCGCCGGAAACGCTTATGCATTGCACTCCATTCTTCTCCATACTCGCCTCCGTTACCCCACTCCAAAGGTGGTCGCATACTGTCCCATGCGTAATCCATATCAACGCAGTATTGTTTCGCGTGTGCTACGTATCCTGGAGGGATTTGGTCTAGGGGTGAAATAGCATAAGAAGGAACCGGAGGCACATATCTTGCTGCATCTCTCAGGTCTGGGATCGTATCGAAATTGCTGAGCATTTTTTCGACGGCCCGACTACTTTCAATGCTACCACTGCTATGACTGTTTGCTCGGTCGAGTCTCGGCAGGCTTTGCTTCAGACTAGATACACTCGCCAAAGCTCCTTTGCTGCTGTCTTTCTGTGAATTTCCTCCAGCCGCCGTCCCACCTTGGTTTGCACTATCCTTGATAGATCGATCGGAGAAGCTAATGAGTTCTCCTTGACGAAGAAGATCCGCCTTGGCTCCAGCCACCATCATCACCGAGCTTGGAGGTGGCGTTATGGAGTCAAAGTAGTCTGGAGAGAGCCATTCGCCCAGAAAGGCGTCCACACGCAGTTGCGACTGCTCAATCTGCTTCGCCTTGCCCTGTAACTCTCGCGGCTTCTCTTCCAAATATTCATCGGGTTCTAGGATTGCATCTAGATGAGGAGCATTGGTATGCTCCATAGCTCGAATATGTGGAGATCCTGAATGCATTGGATGCGACGAGTGCATTGGAGGTGCCTTCGCATTAGAGACATGGCCACCAACTTTGAGTGGATCTTGATATTCTGCTATGCCAGCGCTTATTGCAATCGAGGTTTGTATACATCTCAGGAACGGCGAAGTATGTATGACGACCTTGTGCTTCCGGCGTCCGCCCTGATGCAGCTTTGGCTCCGCATGGCCGTTTTTGTCCTCATTGTCATCACCAACATCTACCACAGCTGGGATTCGACTGGAGTCATTGGTCGTGGGTGGTTCTGTTGTACTCTCCCGCAGGTGTAGTATGCTGGCAATCCTTGCGCCTAAGGCTTGAGACTGCCGCCATCCACCGTAGGTCAAAGGGGGATCGTAAGGGGTGGGTGAGGTGAGATGCCATTGCTTGTTAGCTGCGTCTAATCTGGCACCATGTCTGTAAAGCCATCAACAATATGTAGATATCAAATTTATACCGAGCACCGGCTACCTTGCAATTATCACCACATCTGGAGGCTGTCCCATTACATGCCCTTTCGCAGAGATTGGAGAAAACCACGTCACTGCCACATCGCTCAACCGAGGATGGATAGGTAAGGTAAGGTAGGTAAGGTAGTCTTTGTTTCTTCGAGCCTACGCCTCCGAATACGTAACGGGCTTGCAGCTAGTAAGGTATCGATCGATGCCTACCTTACTTTAGGTTGTGCTGCTGGCAGCTGCACGTCACAACTTCATAAGTAGTACTTAAGTAAGCAAGCTCAATATCAAACGAAGCCGTTTTGGTACCTTACGGAGTACCTTACGCTAGTTCCAATGATTAGAGTGCTCTATTCCGTAGTAGAAACTCGATCCTGAAAGTACGCACGGGTAAGGTACTCACGGTACTGTACCAAAATACATTGATAAGGCAAGGTACTTAAGGTTCGGTAAGATCCACCAATCATGGCACAATGTGCTACTTTGTCAGCAACAATGCTCGGCACCAGGCGAAGCGAGGAGATATTTGAACAGCCTGACAGGCACGACAGGTACTTCGTACAACAATAACAATAAGAGTGATGCTCTCGATTCCACGTGAGATACGAGCTTCCCGCTGAAACATATCAACGTTTCAGACACTTCTGAGCTGATAGGGAAACAGGCATTGATGTTACTCTTGACAGGAGGTTGATTACAGATGCCCGAACACGAGTTTCTCATTATTATCCCTTGATGATTCCGAGAACGTTTACTCCCGTATTGTACTACGGCTACTCGGGGAGAGGTTGGAGTCTCCTCCCTGAATCAAGGATTGAACTTTCCTTCAGTGTGTAGATAGGTCATTTTCTTGGAATACGGCGTGAGAAACGTTTCGACATGGGCGCATCCAAAGGCTATTCAGACACTACCTTATCCTTTTCGGAGGTCTGATCTGCAATCTATGTGGGCAGCTCAATACATTTATCTTTAGGGTTTAAAGTTATTGTTCGAAAGCGTCCTAATAATATGTAGGCGATAGATAGGGTGAGCCTCGGGTGTGTAGGCTGTCGTATCAACAGGGGAGATCATCTCGATGGTCGTCTCTGGACTAATCTGCACTTCCGACTATGGGATACACTATTCTCTATTATTACAATACGCCAATGCACGTGAGAAAGAAGCAAGGTGACAAAACCCCAAGCGGTCTTATCGGCTTCTCCTATATGCCCCACGTCAAGCAAGCAATGCGGATGAGCAATATCAGTATGCGACTCCCGATCATCCGCCACAAACGCAACAACCACCGTCGGAAGAAGAACAAGAAGGATTGCGTTGAACTCCTGTTGTTCATGGGGCCGAATCTGCCTCTTGGCCTATAAGTCCGTGCATGGTTACACAATGCTTACTGCGGTCAGGCTTGCATAGACCGGACAATTCGCGGCTACGATTGCAGCATTTTCGTTGGCCCTGGATATCTGAAACTCTCTTATGGCCGCCTTGAGCGACCGGATGCCTAGAATATTCTCACCACACTTCGCGAGCGATAGCCGTGCTTTTTGAATTTCAAGTATTACTGCCAATCCTGATTAATTTGAGTTTCCGCCGGACAAGGTATCAGTAACACCTGGATGGAGGGGAGCGAACTTTGCAAGACCTTGGCGATGCATTTATCCTTCTTTCTCTATGGAAAAGCTCGTCTTCGTCCATGTGCAGGACGCTTAAGAATCAGACCAACAAGCGACCAACCACTCGCGCCACTGCTACTATATGCCTTCGGTACATGCGTAGCCCAATATGCGATCATCAGCAGGCTATGAGCGCCATCCCATATTCTGGGAACCACTCGGTTTTCAGTATGAGTTCCACTGGTCTCCCTCGCGTCAACAATGTCTGCAGGTCGTGGGTGACTGTATTTTCTTAAAGTCTCCTCAGATCACCGATCCGTGGTCATTCTTTTAGTCACATATCACGTTCATTCTGACATCAAAGGAAGGCTCAAGCCATTATTCACATCATTTATATCAGCTTGTCTCTCTCTATCCTACTTTTTCTCTGGGTCATCCCAAAACTTATATCCTCTTGTGAGTATAAGCAAATCATACACTCTTTCAACCCATTCTTCGAAATAAAACCTACTAGATCAGGCCCTGAATATTTTCGAACAATTTCTATATACATCTACCTCCAACATCTCGAGCAATTGCGGAAAGTGTCAAGGTTCCTGCTCAAGAGCAAAGCATATATTATAAATGAATTTTGGGACGGCTGTTAGATCCTAGTCGGGATCTACCTTATCATGACCTGTGGTTGATTGTTCAGACAAGTGCCAGCTTGTTCTAGAAGTACCAGCCAAAGCAAATAACGCGAAACGACCTGCCAGCGGAACCCTTCCAACCTATCAGTCCGAATGAGCTCATCACAGCATGCGGCTCCTCCCCATAATCATTGTTATGTCGTTATTAGCATTCTTTGTTGCACTCACAATATCCATCTTCGTCGTTCAATATCTGAGAACCCCGGACCGGCGGAAACGACAACGGCCGACAGCTGGTGGCAATGAAAAGCCCACTCGACAGCTGACAGTCCGAAGTGGCAAGGTAGTTCCTCGCTCTGAGGCAATGCAAACTGCCAGCACTCGGCATTTGGAATCGTTGGATCTTAGCAGCTTAGGATCAGGTTATTCTTCCAAGGTAAAGGTCACAATGGAAAAACCTTCGAGGTCCACACCTCAGACCGAAAGATCAGAGCAGAGACGCTCCTCCGCATACACTGACCTAGAGGCGCAAGAAAACGCACTGGAAAAGAAATGGGAGGAAAACATGAAAGCGTTCCATGTAGACGAACGATTCATGGAGTCTTGGAAGGCTATCAACAGCCGCAGCAATATTATCGAGCGCACTAGACCAGTACCTGAGAGCCAACTACCAGCTATTAGTGGTCAAAGGATTGCCGAGTCGCTGCGAAAAGGTTACAATGGTCCGTTGACGCTATCTGGGCAACCAGTCGGGGTGCCAGCGGCTCCTCTTCCAAAACCTGCTAAGGCGTACTCATTGTCAAGGAAGACGACGAATGATTCGGGAATTATGCCGCCCTCAAAGGTTCAGAAGGGTGATATTGCACCCGAACATACCCCATCATCAAATAGGCATCAGAAGAAGAAGTCGGACATCAATCCCGACGACCACCCTCCCAAGAGTCCACGAGTAAGCTTCGTCTTGCCTAAAGCAATCCAGATACCGCTACCAGTACACGCAACAAGCGTTCACAGTCCGTACGCGCGAACCGAGTCGCCTATCCACAATACTCCTGTATCCTTCTTCTCGACCTCGGAATCGCCAGCTTCGTCAGCAATATCTCAAGTTACACCTTCGTTAGTCAATGCTCCGCCTCCTTCTCCGACGGATATGCCTTCCTCTCAAACATTGCAGCCCCATGAAGTTGATGGGACACCCCAGCGAACACCGAGTACCCAAAGTCGACGCAAGAAACCGCTGGAGATTGACACCAACATACCAAACCTAAGCGATACTTCCTTCATCGACTCAGCGGATTCTTCAGAGAAGAATGCTTCGGATCGACCGCGAGGGCAATCCGTCATGTCCAACCATTCGGTTCTGACATTTGCTTCGTCGGAATTATCTTCCATATGGACGTTCGGAAATGCGCAGCCGGTGGCCATCGTTGCCGGCGTTACTCCAAGGACTCTGGCTATGCATCCCAACGCGATGAGACCGAAATCGAAGTTCGGCCGTCGATTGAAATCTCGGAAAGAGAAGGCGCTTCCCGTCATCCCGAAGTCCCCGCTTCGAGTTGAGTCCAGCGATGTATCATAAGGTAGGACATTGGGGGAAGCCCGCTTCTCGTGTATTTAAGCGGGTCTCTGCCACTTCAGTTGCAGGAAGAGTGTGTCAGATATCCGTTGTTGTGCTGCAGCAAGGCGAATTCGTGCAACCATCACATCGTACAGAACAACGTCCCGTAATACACACCGTGGCGACAACATGTATGCGAAGATGGAGTGAGATGCCAGATAGCTTCTCTGGATGGGGTATGAACATATGGAGAGCTGATGGAGATATTGATGCTTGGCGAGTTGTTCCATTCGTGTATATCCATTCTACTCTAAGATAATCAAACAGTATTTTTCGATCCATGGAGAATCCACCATCCTCCTTTATCCTTCCTACAATGCGTGAAACCCCTTCACCTCTGTGTGCCCTTTGTGGGTGGACTTGATCATTCCGGAAACACTCCCAGAATCCAATTCTACGATACTTCACAGTCCGCGAGATGAAATGGTTACTGCAAGTGGTCCTTCCATTCTGCAAGCCATTCATTATTAGGCCTTTCTCTACCTACAGTACCCATGCACGCCATTTCTTTTGGTTACTTTAGCGACCGATCACCAGACTGCGCCCGGTGATAAGGCAAGCGAGATAAGGCTACAGTAGGTGAGTAGCTATCGCGCAGATCCCTGCTCGTGCCCCCGCCCCGCCTGCCAGTTGCGGAATGAAAGCTTCTAACAGCGTCATAGTCAGTCAAGTGCCCAGTACTCCATATAACACCATGTATCCTCGACTCACCGGCCAAACACCTTCCAGCAGTTACACTGACATGGCATCTATTCAGTCTTCAGTGAGCTTGCAAGAGCTCGAGGAGAGAATCCGAGCTCTTGAGTTAGAGAAGAAGAGACGGGAGCCCGAGAAAGACTACGTATACGTTCAAGAAGAGGAGAGTGACGAGCCAACCGAATATTCAACTTCGTTCCCTGCGATATCCATAAGTACTACCGAGCAATGGGAGAAGGAGTTGATGCACGACCCAAAGGTCGTCAGCCATTAATCTAGTCCGAGTTTCTGGGGCTGACAAGTTTTGAAGAACCGATTGGCACTTTCAGCACTTACCTCGAATGACCCCAATAGCGTCCTTACCCAACGCTCAGCTACCATAGCCGATATCCAGAATTTCAATGTCAAGATTAGTCTAGAAGGGGCTCCTATCACAAATCAACATTCGTCCGGTCGGTGTTGGCTTTTTGCAGCTACAAATGTCTTTCGAGTAGCCATCATGAGGCGATATAACCTCAAAGACTTCGAGCTCAGTCAAGCCTATCTGTACTATTGGGACCAACTGGAAAAGGCAAACTACTTTCTGGAGAATATATTGGACACCACGGACGAAGATCTGGATGGAAGGTTGGTACAGACTTTGATGACCTCACCAGTAGGAGACGGTGGGCAGTGGGATATGGTTGCCAATTTGGTTGAGAAATATGGGCTTGTGAGTACTGAAACCCTGAGTGGCTGAGTGGCATAAAATCTAATAAATATCAAAGGTGCCACACAATCTCTACCCAGACTCGTACAACGCCATGAACTCAAGCGTCATGGGCTCGTTGATTACCACTAAACTTCGCGAAGACGCCCTCGAATTGCGGAGGCTGGCTGGCAAGTCATCGAACACTAGATCTTCCATTGGGGCCGTCAAGGAGAAGATGATGAGAGAGATTCACCTCATCCTAACGTTGATGCTTGGATCCCCTCCAAACCCCAACAAAGAAATGACTTGGGAATACTACGACAAGGAGAGCAAGTTCGGCAGTGTCCATACCACACCACTCAAATTCGCTGGCGAGCTGTCTAGCAAGACAACCGGCCAAGCAAACGTAGGTGCAGACGTCCACGAACTCTTTAGTCTTGTAAAAGACCCCCGGAATTGCTACGGAGAACTCCTCAGCGTCAGCAGACTCGGCAACGTCTACGGCATGCGTGGTGTCCGTTATGTCAACGTAGACATGGCCACCATAAAAACCGTCTGCATCTCCATGCTGCGCAGCGAGATCCCCATCTTCTTCGGCAGTGACGTGGGCAAATTCTCCAACTCGACATCCGGCATCATGGACACCGACCTCATCGATTGTAAGCATATTTTTGGAGTTGTTCAAACCTAATCTAGACCTACTTAAGAGTTTCGAGACATGTGTCTGGAGTACCTGCTATACAAACGTGTTTCATGCCTCATGAGTATATGCTAAAAGAGCAATACTAACTCCGAAACCCTGCAGACGAGCTAGGCTTCAACATCCGCCTCGGTATGACCAAAGCGCAGCGGCTAATGACTGGAGAGAGCGCTATGACGCATGCTATGGTGCTGACGGCTGTGCATGTGGTTGATGACAAGCCTGTTCGGTGGCGCGTGCAGAATTCGTGGGGGGAAGGGGTGGGGACAAAGGGGTGGTTTGTAATGAGCGATAGATGGATGGATGAGTTGGATATCAGGCTGTTGTAGATCCTAGGTATGAGATCGAACAATTATATTGAGTGAGCAGACAGGCTAATGGATCGCAGATTTGTGTCCGAGGAGATCCGGAATGTGCTGCAGAAGGAGCCGAAGATGTCAGTATTTCCACCGGATTATCGACGATCAGATGGCTAATTTTCAGTGAAGGCTCCCTCTCTGGGACCCCATGGGGGCTCTGGCGTGATACCCTTGTCTCGATCTTAACGCCTTTTGAGGATTTTGGATAGGTTCTTCTAGGAAATCACTGTACGAGTACCAGCGCCTGCGATCATGTCCCAATTATGTTACCATCATCTCTCATTGGCGAAAGCTATCGCTGCGATTGTTCCACTTTGTCATCTCGTACAATGCACAACTGATCTTCACCCCACCATCTGCAACATCCATCATCCAGTAATTCCAGTTTACAAATAAGCATCTCGACCCTCCCATTAGCCTCCCTTTCAGATGCACTCTTTACCATATTCTCCCAAGTTCATACACGCGTCTGTCTTTACATCACTCCCCGCATACATATGCTTCTTTGGATGTCTTGTTTGTTTTGCCCGCTCTACTTGACCTCAAAAGATGTACTCGCAGCGCTCTGATTAACGCTGCCTGCCATCAACTAATTCCAGAAGATAGCGAGGCTCATAGATTCCCTATGCAACGGGGTGTCATGGGTTGCTACAACAGTACAGGCGTGGGTCATTGCTCATTTGTGACTGCTCGAGACGCCATGCCCCCAAAGATTAGCAATAAGTATACTTAGAAGCTTTAGCTACGGGATACGATTTTGATACACCTCAATATCCTGCACGTACTGCCCCGTTATTCTACATATATCCCCCGAGATTTGTCTACTCAGCCACATCCGATTATTCAATTAAGTACAGCAATATTGGTACGTCCTATGCCCTTACATGTACACATGCTCATCCGGATAAATAAGGCCATGTAATTAACAAGCTAACGCACACCACAGTACTTCCTTCTGACACCCATCGTCGTCGTTGTTATCGTCGTTGTTATCGTAATGCCTTTTACCTCCTCATCTTGAAGGGCTTCATGACTCGCTACAGCGGGAACTCTCAAATTTGAAAGACGTGCTAGCGAAGACGAAGACGGCAGAAGCAACCTAGAAACGGATGAGTAGTGATAGAAAGTAGAGATCGAGATGAAACAAAAGCAAAAGATGAAGACCAGCGAGGCGAACGTCGTCGTCAGGACGGCACTTCTTCATTTTATGCAGACGAAAGCAGATCTATCTACAACGTTCCAAATGTCGCATGTCGAGCTTCGAAACACTGCTATATAGAAAGCAAAGTAGTGCTACCAAAGCGCTTCAAGGGGTTGTCTTTCACAACTCCGATATTTTTTACATGAAACCTCGATCAAAGTATGATATCAACAAAGCTCAATTTCCTCACTCAAGGTCGATAAAAGCGCATTCTTAGATATCCTCATCTTTCCCATTGACGAAAGCATGTAAGACAAGGGGGGGCAGTGTACCAAAAAAAAAGCCTACCGAAAACCCCGAGTACGAGACAATCAATCCAGGCTTTTCACAGAAAGTGACTTGGAAGTACTCGCGTGGAGGCACCTTTCAAAGCTATGTAGAGAAGCGGAAGTTGGAAGAAAGGGGTTTGTGATCGTGTCTTGGGTGATAAGTCACTGAAATATCCTTCACCTGGCAGTTGAGGATGCGGGTTTGTGGAGGTTGTGACGGGTTATGATAAGGGGAGAAGATTCTGGACAAGGGGCGATGGTCGTGGGGATAGAGGCAGAGATGGTGGACGTGAAGATGAGGGTTTAGAGCAGAGTATTCCAAAGTATGTATGTATGCATGCATGCGTCTGTCTGATTAAATGAGAGGCTATAAAAAGAACATGAAAACATCCAAGCAAAAGCACCAAAACAATTTCTTGCATTCCAAAGAGAACGACAAACCAACCTCTCACACACCCTTCCAGATCCCAAGCGCACACTAACCCCCAAAGGTTTTTAAAAGCACATGCTCAGCACACAGACATACATTTCCCCCCAAAATATCGCCACCCCTAAAACCCCCCCGTCCAACCCAGACCCGCTAACAAGATGAGATACATGCACATGAAAATGAAAATGATCGTAAGGAGTGAGTCGAGATTGAGCCCGCGCGCCAGAGCCAAGAGCGCTAGGATCGATGGTATGAGCAGTAGGTCGGGCGTCTCTGGCGTTGAGAAGGCGCTGAAGGGGAGGTGGGGTGGGGAGAATAGGGAGGGCGGCCTGGGGGGGGGGATGGAGCGGGGTTTTGGTGTTGGAGGGGCTATGGGACGTGGAGAGGTTTAAGGGCTAGCGCGCCATGCTTGAGGGTTCCGAGATGGCGATTCAGGAACCCGCAGATCCTCCGCACGTTCATGCTCGACAGAAACGATCGTCGTTGCCGTTTCGTGGCTCGGGAGCAAGCACTCGCAGCATCTCGATGGTTTCCGTGGTGGGGCGAGGGGCTTGTTCAATACGTATGGTGTCCGCCGTCGTCGTCGTCGTCGTCGTCGTCTTCTAGATACCGGCTGAGCGGGTTACCAGGTCGCCTGGTGGAGTTCCGAGAGTCGTCGCTATTTGAGGATTGGTACGGGCTGTAGCGACGGCGGCCGTGTCTGCGGCGGGGCCCTGGGCTATACGGTCCTCCACCGCGGGATCTAGCATTGCCTGAACGTACCGTAGGCGGGAGTTGGTTTTCGGTACCGCCGCGGCGAAGGTCGCCATGGTGCAATGTAGCTTCGTCCCCTCGTCGAGGTGGATCCCCAGCGTTAGCACTGGGTGACTGATTCGTTTGCCTGCGTATGCTATGTCTGTACGACATGGGAGGAGAACCGCGGGCATCTTCCACAGTTGGGGGCTGATAATCCCCAGGGTAGCCTTGCTGGGCTGGACGAGAACCGGTATCGATCCGACGACGCCGCGCTTCGTGAAGAGGGGGTTCAGCTTCTGTAATCCCAAAAGCTCCGGCGTGCCTTCGCCGAAGGGGTGTTCCAGAGCGGGGCCCGAGCTCGTGGGTGGACTCAGCAGGCTCATCGTCAATTTCTTCGATGAGTTGACGTCTCTGGATTCCAGTACGATTTATATCGAAGAGGTCAGGTAAAGGATCCGCTTCTTGACGAGGCCGAATAGCGAGAGGTTGGACACGCATTTCGGCGGAATAATCATCAGTTTCTTGATCCGTGGGCCAGCGTCGAAGGTCATCGGCTAACATACTCATGACAGAGTCTCGGCGGCTCAATTCATAAGCTGCTTGGTTGCGTGTGGTATTGCTGCTGGAAGGGCCCTCCCCTGTGTTCATATTGTAACTCCCATCCGCTGGAGGCGAGGAAGCACTGTCATTCATCCCGTGGTCTTCGTCGATTCGACCGAGGGGGTTGTGGGGTGCATTTGCTGGGTCGTAAGGCCTGGACGGTAGCGACCTACTGGTAGCATTGGTGCCGAAATGGTGTTGTCTTAAGTTGATGTGTGAGTGCTGCGTTACTCCCCCGCCGCAGGGAAAGAACATGCAACCGCAGTGTGCACGATAGTATTGGTCAGGATTCATTGGTGCCATTTTGTGATGAATCGAGAGTTCTAGTTCGCAGGCGGTGAATTCTTACTCTCGCTCGTCTTTCCGTGTCGAGACATCAGAAATGTGGAGGGACGAGACCAATTTATATAGACAATCTTCCAAGTTTGCGATAGCGTGGTTCCGACAACTGGCGGTATGCCGAAAGTGGCGAACACTATGGCCCCAGGGATGGACTGAGCCAAGATGAGCTGGCCGCCTTGATCGAATGCTGGCGGGATGAGGAAGACAGCGGGATCAGACATAAGCACCGCCGTCAGCACAAGATGGGGTGGCCAAAACCTATCAAAGGCAGTGGCTTTGAGTTGTCAATGACGGAGACACCTCAGCATCACAGTGTCAGCAGCGCCAGCAACATCTCACATAGTTTCAAACAAGTTCCAGTAATGACAACAGAAAATGCTGAACGAGATGTACATATGTGGTAGAGGTTGTCCTGAAGATCGCCATCGTTACATGTAGTTACAAAAATGTTTTGGTTCCAGTAGAATACGAACCCTGTATCGAGAAGGAGACATCACTTGGTTGAGAGATGAAAGAAAGGTATAGAAGCACTGAGCTTGATTGGAAGTGCTCTTTAGATTTCCATCTCATGATGTACACACTCTGAGAATTTGAAAAGACCCACAAATAGAAAAGACGAAAGTAATCACTTCAAAAAATGCAGCAGAGCAGTTGACAAAAGCAACTCCCCCTTTACTCCCCCTTTCCCAACGCAGCTGCACTCATACATTCTCCACTCAACCCGCACGCACTCTATCTATCGCCTGTTGCTAGAATCCCATCAAGTCTGTTCTCTGGATTATCGAACATCATGTTGTTAACGAAAGCAAGACATATTCCCACTATAATCAAAGTTTCACCTCCACCACATTGGTGCGTGCCGTAAGTGCGACCAAAAGCACGCCCCCACAAATAATAAGCAGAAAATCTTCAGTAGGGACAGCATGTGTGTTATATCAAAGATACGATTGATATTGGAGATAACCCCAAGCACTTCTTAAAAACCAGCTGCAATTTGAGCAGAGACTCATCGTATCTGAACTGAATAAATCAGAATCGGCTTTAGAATCTTAGAAGCCCCAAGACGCATACCCACCCTGGCGCGCCTTATACTGTATTTGGATAACGTATGTTGCCCGAGCCTCACGGACTGGGGTTTCGGCAACGGATTAGAAGAACGCTCTGATATGTGAATATGGGACGGTGTCGGTAGAAAGTATAACTTCAAATCTAGATGGGGCGCTTCTTGTCCGTTCTGGATGAGCCGCAAGCGTTTCGTGCGACGGATTCGATGGCTCTAGTAGATTTGTGTGATTAAAGTCCATGTGTCCGTGAGGCAGACCATTAGGTGAGCAATTCCGTAGACTATTAGGTAGGCCGTTACCCTGGCCATTGTAACCGGTGTTTTTTTCAGTTCCAATCAATCGTTGACCCTTCTCATGCTGTGGAAATACCCTGTACTCGCAACAGGGTTTGAAGGAACAACCGCAGGAAGCTTGAATCCATGGAAGACCATCCTGTTGTCCCATTTTCTGTCGTTGATTTGAACTGGCTTGTTATCAAACTGTTTAAGATCCTGATCGTGTTTTCGTAGTGCAAGGAAGCAATAAAGACAAGATCGTAGTTGGTGTATATCAAGAGATCTGCCAGGTGTCTGCGATGCTGTCGCTATTACAGCTCATGATGAGCAGTGGCTGCAAATCTTTTGTTGTTGCCACGGGTCAACTCACGGTACCATGAAGGAGTAAGTCCAGGTGAGCTGGCAGGTCTCAAGCATACTTCGAGGCGCTGCAGCATCGCCAGAATATTAGGGAAGCCCCACAACAAGGTATAGGCTTTCATTGTAATGCTGTCTTTGGAACGCCGTGACCTCTCGATGCAGGGGTATATTGATTACACCAGACATAAAATTCAAACAAGCCACACGTGCCTGCTCATACCCAACAAAGCGGAAAGCTATCGAATCTGCATTCCATCATGACCGTCTATCAAAAAACCAGCTACTTCTCTTGTTACCGCTTCCGGTTCCATTTGACTCTTGCGTTTGCAAACCACTCAGAAATGGGATATTTGGCCCGCCTCCGTTCATGTGATCAGTTCCTCCACCGCCACGTAGAGGCTTCGCTATCCGAGATCCTGCACCACCGAAACTGAAGCCACCGGATGTGTTTGCTGATGACGAGAGACCGCGTGAAGAGCCGAGCTTGGCGGCTTCCAGGCGATCTTTGACAGCTGTGAGTTGTACTTCGAATCTGTGTGGAGCAAACATTAGCATCTTCTCCAATTCCCAGCGAAGCAACAATTGGATGGAGAACACACCGATGATTCGCAGCCGTCAACTTCTCTTGGCTGTCCTGTAGTAACGCCTCTAAGCTCATGATCCGCTCGTTTCTTGCGAGAAGCTTCCTCTCCGCAATAGCGACTTCTTTCTTCAAGCTCCCATTCTGCTCCACCAACTGTCTCTGTACATGCGTTAGTTGCTCTAGATTTCGTTCCAAGAATGCCATCTTCTTCTGTTGTGCACGGTTATTAGATGAGCGTAGAACATTGTTGTACTGCTCTCTGGTCTCGTCTAGCGAGATTTCGAGCTCAACAACGCGTTCGCACCGATTTTGAAGATCACGCATTAAAGATTTCTTCATTATGTCAAAATCAGCAATTTGCTGCTGAACGGTTCTGCTGGTCACTGAAGGCGAAGATGTGTCGCTAGTAATGGATTTCTTTGTGGATTCTTCCATGCTGATCCTTAGACGACTGTTCTCATCATCTTTCTGTGCCAAGTCTTCACGTAGATCTTTGAGCAACTCGAGTTTGGTTTGGCCTCCGTCAGCGTAGAGCTTCTCGAGCCGGCCCTTGACCTCTTCGACATCCATTTCACAGAGACTGCCTTCGAGGAGCCCCTCGTACTCCCGCTGAACAGAAATCAAACGCTCTTCTAGATTATCTCTTCTCTTCATACGGTTGTCGTCCAACTCTGCTGCCGTACTCACGCCCAGCTCGGCTTCTCGAACAATACCATGGGCCTCAAGTAATCTAGCTTTGAGCTCCTGCAATTGGTCCGGCGCCACCTTTTCCCCTGCGGCGCTTGTGTCATAAAGAGCCTCGACTTGCTCAACACATCTTTTGATTCTGCTTTCGTTTTCCGAGAAAGTCTCCCCACCCATATCGAAACTAGCCATCATTTGTGCCATGCGCTCATGTTTCTTCTTCTCTTTCTCATCGAGCATAGCGCTCGTTTCCTTGGCACTCACTCTCACATCAAGGAGCTGTTGTTTTACTTCGTCAAGTTCGGCAGTAAGCTCGGAACTAGCTTCTCTGAAACTATCCATTGTGATCGATGCTTCTTTGCTCTCGAACGCTACTCTCTCAAGCTGCATTCTCAGTTCGTTAACTTCGCTCTGCAAGCTCTCATTATCTCTCGTGGTTCGGTTGCTATTCTCCTTCAGTGACTGAAGTTCTCCTCTTGCCTCCTTTAGACCCTTTTCAGCAGAAGATATCTGGGTCTCCCTCTCCGCAATTTGGTCCTGCAGCTCGTTCTCTCGACGCAAGAATTCTTCGCGCTCGTCCTTATCAAGAACGATACTTGGCGTACTCGAACGGTCGCCTATTCTCGATTCAGATCGACTTGGCGTCTCTATTCTTCCGATGTCTGACTGTAGACATGAGGGAGTACCAGGTCTCTGAGCTCGTGACTCGGCCCTCACGCCCGTGACGGAATCCACAGCAAGTGGAGAAGTCCATCTCTCCTTTGGTACAGTCTCCCCACTCCGCCATGACTGCACCTCTCCTTCTAGAGTTGACACATAGGTTTCGAAGGTTATGACCTGGTGCTGAGCTTTCTTGAGCAATTGCTTCAGCTCTACAGGGCTTAGTTCAGCGTTGATCTTGGCTTTGTTCTTGATTGCCTTCGCTCTCACGCCGAATCTGAGAGTACTAAGGGTTTCGGCGTCGTTGTAGCTGCTCGGAGAACAGTTGATGATCAGAGTAGTCCTTGAGTTACCGCCTAAAGATTCTTGAAGTATTCGAGTAAGCTTGGAATCTCGGTAGGGTATGTGAGTAGATTTGCCGTCAGTCAAGGAGTTGATGACCATTCCTAATGCACTCAAACTCTTATTGATCTTTTTGGCTTCCTCCAGAGTCTGTCCACTAGCGCCAGTTTTTCCAACCTTCTCACTACCTGCGAGATCGACCAGAAACAGCTGTCCACTCTTAGCTGAGCCAGTCTCGACATTCTTCTGGGAGATGGTGATGACGAAAATGGAATGTGACCGGGAAGATTCCTGATTCATGTTGGTTGCCGCTGTTGCCCGCGCAGCTCCTCCTCTTCTCATGACCTCGTAAACCTCTTGTACACTTGAAACATATATCTCCAATAGCCCCTTGACATACACACCTCGACTTTTTTCTTCGTGAACGGGTAGGTTATCATTTTGCGGTACCAGGAGATCTCTAATCCTCTCCATGTAAATCTCCATGTAGCTAACCCGCACTGTGTATTCAATGTTTCCAGGGCTTTGCAGAATACTGGTGAACATTTGCTCGACGATGCGCGGTATGATACCCCTTGAGGTTTCGTCCTCTATGTCGGAGCCCATCATAGTGTATGATTTACCGGCACCAGTTTGCCCGTAGGCAAAAACAGTGCCATTGTACCCATTGAGGATGTCATCTACGGTGGATCGGATGGAGAAATCGAAGACATCAGTCTGCCGTGAGTTGGTGTCAAAAACTCGATCAAAAGTGAATGCGCCAGCTGCTTCTTTAGACTGTTGTTCCAGTCAGTCCATGCAGCCCAAATATATACTGGAAGGGATCCGCAGGGATACGCAAGCTTTGTCATACGTTAATGCTGCAAGTGTCTTCTGTCTCGAAGTCTACGATAGACTCTCCTCCGCTTGCAAGCTCGGCTTTGTTGGGAGGTCGGAATCGCGCAACCACTGGACGAGGAAAGATCAGTCTCGATAGCCTCTGTTCCTTTCTCTAAGGAATTCTCGAACCCTTTATAGTATTGCCCGTACTTCCACCAGACCTATAAGACCAATAAACATCAGGATTATTAGATCCCACATAGCACAAGTGGACTCACGCCATGGCTGAAAGCCGCTGAGCCCACTCAGATTGCGATAATAGCGACAAGGTCCGTGATCTATAGTCCAATTTTCGATGAGGGAATTCAAGTCAAAGCTGGCAGTCAAGGTTTTGCGATCTTGTTGACCCTAGAAAGGTCATATTACAGGGGTTCAAGTGACGCGTGCGGAAGGCGATTGATCAACATTTATTGCATATCAGATAACATCATGAACCACCCAGTCCCGTGACCTGGACAACAGCGAATCTACAACAACATTGTGGGCGTGGTTACTGACTCTACTAATTCATCATCGAGAGGTGCAATAGTCCGAGTGTTGTATCTCCGATGGATGGATGAAAAGGTCCTCGGTCAAGGTCCTTGTTGGTTGTCTGTGCGGGCTCTTGCATATCTCCGGCCTGCATTGCATTAAACCATGCGGAACATTTAACGAACAAGAAATAATCGCCTTTCTTTCTAACTATATCCCCGCATTTCGTGGTATCGAACACCATGTGCACTGCAACTGAAAGATCTTGGTTATAGGAATATACAGCTTGCCGATGCACTGCACGTAACACAATGAATAACCTAAAGTATCGTCTTGAACGTAAGTCGTATGCCGCTAAAAGATTATCTTCGTAAATGAACCTGGAAAAGCGACCAAGAACACCAGACTCCACGCTATGGAGCGAGATTCTAAGCCCCTGGCTCGAGAAAATCTGATTCAGGCCCTACATACTGTCAGACCATTGAAGTGCAATAACGTCTCTCTATGTCCACGTAGCAGCCTAAAGATATCGCAAGCCCGAGATTCCCTTCTAGTCATCCCAGCTCTTTTCCACTGTTTCTCGAACCCGCTTCGTGTACTCCCGCCGGTTGTCCTTGTATAAATTTGAAGCCTCGACATTAGCCGGTGAAGAGGTGTTGGGATCGTTGAGTAGACTGTATACGAAACGTAAGCTCGATAAAGAAGCAGCTGTTGTGTCGACGAGTGGGCTAAACATCACGTGCTCCGTGCTTACCTCTGAATGCTGGTTAAAATTGCGGCAACATCATAAGTAGGGCTCCATCTGTTTTGCAGAATATCCAAACATAACTCCCCAGTACCATAGACATTTGGATGGAACATCTGGCTAATGAATTTGACTCCTGGTGGCTTATTCGGATATTGCTCCTCAAAGTGCATCACCAGACGGAATGTTCCATCTTCGAAGGGTGTATCTGCAGGTCCGATGATAACGGCATTCCTTCGAAGCTACCATAAGTCGTGGTCGTACAACATGATGAATACCTAGTGCTTACCAGGTCATGACATTATCTGCTATCGGAGACGCCGAAACGCCCGCAGGAGGGTCCGTCTGCATACGCTGGATTAAAGAAGAACTTGTTAGCTTTTGGGGACACCTTCAGAGAATAGAGAAATGTAGCAGGCAAATTAACCCTCAAAATTTTGCCCGGCAAGAGCTTACCTTGAAGTCACGCATAAGGCGGCGACGTGCTGAGGTGGACATTTTGTGAGCTGACTTTGAATAGGGACCTCGTAGGTTATACTACGTCGCCAAGATGGTGATTTGAATTGTTGAAGGTGATGGGAGATTTTCTTAAAGAGCGACAAAGGCAAGATGTTTGAAAAGCCAGTAGATTCACAGCAGGCTATTCTACCGAGGTTTAAGGATTTGCCCCACGCTTTATTTCCGCAACATCCCCACCTGCGGCGAACATTTTCTCTTTTCCCTTTTCCCTTCCTACACAATGTCTAAAATTCTTGTAAGGAGCTCGCAACAGTTCGGCAATCAGGCCGTGGCTCAAAATTCGGTGCAGCGGCTAGCTCAAGTGCGACGGCACTTGAGCACCACTCAACATGTCAAACGCGAGATTCGGGACGCTTACATTCTCAGCGCCGCTCGCACGCCCACAGGGAAGGTATTAATTCTCCCAACAGAAATTTTGTACCATCACTAACACGTTTCTCCAGTTTAATGGCTCCTTTGTTCATGTTCCTGCTCCAGATTTGGGTGCGACCGCCATTCGTTCTGCCCTTGCGAAATCCGGTGTCCCGGCGTCAAAGATCACAGATGTCTACATGGGCAATGTTCTACAGGCAGCTGTTGGTCAGTCACCCGCCCGCCAAGCTTCAATGTTAGCCGGTCTTTCAGCCGAAGTCGACACTGTCACGATCAATAAAGTATGCGCCTCGGGCCTTAAAGCTGTGGTTTTCGCAGCGCAGAACATACAATTAGGGCTTTCGGAAGCACAAGTTGCTGGTGGAATGGAGAACATGAGTCGAGTACCTTATTATCTAGCCCGAGCCAACCAACACCCGCCCTTTGGGGAGATGAAGCTGCAAGATGGACTAATAGTGGATGGTCTATGGGATGTCTACAATCAATTTCACATGGGTGTATGTGCAGAAGAGACCGCGAAAAAACACAACATTAGCCGGCAACAGCAGGATGAGTACGCAATAGCAAGTTATAAGAGAGCGCAAAAGGCCTGGGGTGAAGGCAAGTTCCAAGACGAAGTGGCTCCTGTCACGATCAAAAGCAAGAAAGGCGAAACGGTCATTTCCAAGGATGAGGGTTACGAGAATCTGAGAGAAGACAAAGTCCCCACGCTCAAGCCAGCCTTCGTAAAGAATGGTGGCACAGTCACAGCGGCAAACTCTTCCTCGTTCAGTGACGGTGCTTCGGCGCTTATACTAGGAAGCAAGGACACGGCGATGCAGTACGGCAGCCACAGCCGAGTTCTTGCACGCATTGTCTCATCCGCAGATGCAGCAGTTGATCCTGTAGACTTTCCAGTTGCTCCTGCAAAGGCAGTGCCCATTGCTCTGGATCGAGCCGGAATCTCGAAAGACCAGGTCTCGGTGTGGGAGTTTAACGAAGCATTTGCGGCTGTAATCAAGGCAAATCAAAAGGTTTGTTTTCCCCCTTATTCCGTGTAATTATAACCCGTATCGTTTGTTACTGCACTTTTTGCGGTAACACTGACTTGGATGACCTGTACTAGATCCTCTCTCTTGACTCCGCAAATGTCAACCCTCTTGGAGGTGCCATCTCCCTAGGCCATGCTCTCGGCAGCTCCGGCTCCCGAATCCTCACAACATTGTTACACCAATTGCAACCGGGGCAATATGGTGTTGCAGCTATATGCAACGGTGGAGGAGCGGCAACTGCTATGGTGGTGCAACGAATCGAGCATGTTTGAGACGTGAGCCGACAATTTCGCTGTGAATAACAATGTAGGTCTGTTACATGTGCGTGTTCCTCAGATCACGGCGAAAGCTGTAGATGCGGTTCGATTGGGCGTATTACTCCGAAGAACTGGAGTTCAAGCTGCGCAGTCTCTTTTGACACATTCAGTTTTCCAAATCGGCATGCTTTGGAATATACCAGATCTTCACTAGCCACGCTCGACGCTAAGAGGAAGCGATGGCGAAACTATCTGGTGCAGAAAGAGATATCTCCGAAGTTATGCCGTCCTGAGAGAAAGTATTTTTAGAATACCATCTTCGACAAGTCTTTGTTATTACCTTAGTGAGTGCCATGTCTCATCACTACGAATCTGGGGAGGCACGGAATACGAAAGGAAAATCAACTAGGTCTTTGGAAGCGTCTTCCTTTAAGAGATCTCTATCATCTATAGCCAGAAAATGTATAATGAGCCAATTTCAAGAACCGCTAACCTATGTACTGATATGGCTTGACACCAAAGGTACTCATTCCACTCTGGCGGTCACTGCGTTTCGTTCCGTTTCTCGCCTGTGAACCTTACCCTCGAATGCCCAGAAGAAAGAGCAACTGCACGTTAAATCCGAAGGTTGTATTGACATATGCAAGTGGGGAGTTATAGAAGCGGGAGAAACTCGAAATCCGAAACATGAAATATGAAATATGAAACATGTGGAGAAAACCATCATAACCTCGCGTCAGATTCGGATTTGCGGTCTGTCCAGTGAGACTTCCGCCTGTCGCCTTGAAATGCAATGACCGTTACGGAACTGAATGAGGTGCAGCATCACGTCTTATCTCCAATTGTTTGGGTGGCCCGTTCGACATTATCACAACGAAAACATTCTAGGGAAGAGTTGACGTTCTCGCCAATTTCTCACTGGTTACGGAATATATTAGCAGGAGTGGATGTATATTTTTATATTCATGTCTCAAAGTATTGCATGCTACTGTAATTGCTAGCCCGCAGAGCTACGACTGGCTTCCGCCATGCAACGTACGTCTCAAGTTGAGGTGCATCACCGTTGTCAGACATGGTCACACCCGAATATGCTGCTCACAGACTTCACAGTACTTAGGCAGCGTGCGACAAGCCGCAACGGATTGGCCCGTGAAGATAGACCTTCACGGCCTTGATTTCTGTCATGCGACCCTATGGCATAGCAGGCCAGCCAGCCCTGTCTACCGTACCCTACTCCAATTGCATCGCGCCGGCTGGGAAATCGAGCCTGGTGGGATATAACATTGACAATCAACAGTCCGAGATAATCATCCTACCCACAACGTAGGAGAAGGATGGCGCCAGAAAGCCCGACTTGATCCCCACAAACCCACGATACTCACGATGGCTAGCTACTCGTCGAGTAGTACAATCTCACAACTAGTCACAAAGACTACTATGGCGGCTCAACAGTCTGGCACCGTTGCAGCAGCAGCGCCCTCTATTACTAGTTCAGTACCGACTACAGTCACTGCGCCTCCGCCTCCAGCTTCTACGCCAATCGCGTTGACCACAATCTTCACTCCTCCTCCTTCATGCCTTTCGACAATCACCTATGACGGCACCTCTTTCTGGCAAGGAGGAGTGCGCCAGCTTGGGGACCATGGCTGCTACCCACCATCGTTTACAGCCATCTACAATAGCTTCTATAGCCCTGGTATCTGCCCTCACTCATGGACGAGCGTGGGGACGATTTTTGGAAACGACATAACGGCGACGAATGGGTTGGTTCTTACAAACGCGATGTGCTGTCCTAAGTGAGTCAACCTGCTCATGTTGCATCCGCTGAACATGTAGCCTGATTGTCTCTACAGCAACTACTACCTCTCAACCGGCACCGCAGGCGTCCTCCACTTCGTCTGCGCCACTCTTTTCAGCACCGACTTAACCAATGTATACTCGACATCCGCCCTACAAAATGGCTCCCAACCCACAAACGCTCCCCTCATCACTGTCCGCGCAGCCGACATCGCGCAAAACACCATCTACGCCGACGTCATCCAAGTGGTTTGGCAATCCACCGATAGTGAAGTCCTCCGCCTCCTTACCGCAACCTCAAGAGCTCCCACCCCAGCAACAGCCACACCAGGCTCCGTCATCCCAACCATCTCCACCGTTTCTTCCACCCCGCAGCCCATACCACCAACCCCTACCCGAGCAGGCCTTTCCCTCGCCGCACTACTCGCCATCGCCATCTCCACCGCCCTTGCAATCCTCGCCCTCATCCTTGCCGCATTCCTATTCCGCCGCTACCGCCGAAGACGACCGAAACCCGCAAGCGCGCGCGAACAAGAAACAGAGCAACAAGAGCAACAGCAACAGCAATCGCCTCCACCCCCCCAAGAAGTCCCAGAATTCGGCCGGCGAGACTTTCCACCCGGGAGGGAAGCGCCCTTTTTCGCCGAACTGCCCGGGTCGGATCCGAGTAAAGAGATGGATAGTCCGCGAAGTGTGGTTAGAGAAAAGAAGATCTATGAGGCGGATTCGTTGCCCACGAATCCGGAGGATAGGAAGAGTGTGAGGGGGTTAAAGCCGTAGTGTTTACAAGGAGTGGGCGGTTTCGGGTGTTTTGCAGATGGCGGAATCAAGATTTTTTTGGAAGATACCATGTAGGGAGCAATCCGTTGTTACTTTTTTTTTAACACGAGTACACTTTTTTTTTGTATATGCCAATTATACCTTCAAAGTTCATACAATCCGCCATAACTTGTAACCCCTCCCCCTGCCCTCGTATCTGAATATGCTCTGTCATGCCTTTTAATATTCGCTTTTTTAATTGGAAAACTTCCTCCTTCCTGCATTTACCAATTCGCTGTTGAAAGACGAGGATGGTACAGTCCTTTGATCAGAATTTTTTTTTGGCTCGTAACTTTGCTTTCACCCATGCTCGCTCTGGATGCTATTATTGCATAGAAATACACCTGATGATCAGGAAACCCAACATAAGTTTCGAGAAATTAACTTCATATATATGGATTATTTAGATGCATTAGTGCACGTGCTCAACGAATTCATATTCCAAGCGCTCCAAGAAAACCGCTTCCATTCTGTTCTATGAGTTACTCTACACTTTCCAAACACCCCATCCTCCAGAACCAACAACCAACTCTCGCAAACCACACTATCTCAAGGAAAACTCTCTACCAAGGTAATGACCGTAACAGGCTGCACCTCAGCCACTCTAGTTATGCCCCATAACATGCTGGACCCCTTTCTCCGTCATCTTCTGCAACTCATCCCCCATAATAAGCCTAAGCTCGCCAACAACCATCATCACAAACAAGACTGTAGTTACAACCTGGATCATCCCAATCTTGGCATACAGCTTCACCAAGCGGATTCTTGCCGCCCAACCAAAGGTCTTCCACGCATCAAGCATGCTCACCGCGCCGCTGCCGCCTAAGATCTCCGGCTTCACTTTGCCGCCGAAGGTTCGGTCGAAGGGGACAATGGACTCGTTCTCCTCAGGAAGCATCGAAGCTTGTACGCGTGTGAGACTGACGCTGGCGGGGAAGACGATGAGGACGGCCATGAGGAGGCCGGAGAGGGCGACGAGGAAGTATTGCTTCATGACCATCTTGCGGGCTTCCTCGCTGATCTCACCAAAGTGGGAAGGATCCTCGTGGAAGCGGTTTAGGCCAAAGGCTTGGTAGAGCGCGATGGGCATGTACAACGCGACTTGCTGTGCGATGGCATACACCATTGTTGGAAGAATGATATTCCTGCCGCTCTTGGTAGAGGGAATGCGACGGAACCAGCGGGTGACAGTCGGAGCACTGATGACGACGTGGGTCCAGGTCATTTCGAGACGGCAGAGAATTACAGTTGTAGCAACTGCAACGATGGGCTCAGTGATCATAGCACTGGGAACGAGGCCAACAAAGAAGCGGAAGAGGACTTGGTGGACGAAGTGGGTAATGACAGCGACTTGGAGGCCGCGGAAACGAGACCATGGGCCGGCTTCCTTACGGAGATGTTTGATTGTTGTGCGGATTCTGGAAGTGATGGGTTTCGATTTAATGAGGAATAGCTCGGGTTCGGTCGCTGAGGTTTTCTCAGAAGGCTTCTGGTCAGCGGAGAGGAGAGGGGCGTCGGTATCGTCGGGATCGTCGGATTCAGCGGGCTCGATAGTGAACGCGGTGGCTGTGGGGGTTTCGATCATGGTAAGAGTTGCTACAACGGCACCGTACGTGTAACGGACCTATGGATCGGGTCAGTTAATAGAGGCCGAGTATCATGAATAGGTTGGACTTACTGCGAACATTGCACCGATATAGAGCAGAGCCGTAAGCCAGAGTGTTACAATACCCCATGTTGGCATTTGAAATTCGTTCACTTCTGGCTGCTGCTCGAGGCTCTGGGCCGTCCAGCCTTGCTGAGTGGCATCAATGCCACGGCTGATGAGGTGATGCACGACTCCTGACATGGTGCTAGTGTCGTGAGAAGAGTTTTAAGAGATCAGAAGCAACTAGAAAAGGAAACTGAGATCAAGTAGTGATAGATGAAGACTGTTGCGATGAACAGCTTTTGTGGTTGAATGCGATGGTGTACGAATCCTCGCAGGCAACCATCCAGCGTCGCTCAGCCCCGCCACATACGCGCCGCAACAATGAAACACTGACGCTAAGCTAAATATAGCCCCACCCGGAGCCAAGTTGAACCCGACCCGAACCCCTTTCTCTGTAGTGGCCTCAAGATCATCTTACCTTCCCACAAACGCACAAACGACAAGCAACGAAGGAAGGTGAATAAGGGTACATCAATTCTGGTCATATACTACATAATAGCCCTACGCTATCTTTGTTTACACAACCTCAGCTCTGCCAGGTATATCCATATTCACCAAATACAGCCTTCCATGTTTCATAACGATGCATCACCGGCCAACGACCATTGCCTCAAACGCGTTACCTCCGATCCTCAACGGTTAATGGTGCCTTGACACCAGCATGTACTCGACCCTTCTCGCTCAACCTGAACCAAGACGTTCATGTTTCTTGTTTTCAATAAGGCCACTGCCCTCTCCTTGACGTCCTCCATATCGGTACCTTTACCAGCAACAACATGAATGACACCCAGCACCCTTCTCTGCTCACCTTCATCTAACCAAAACTTTGGTACAGCATATCCAACCACTCCCCTCAGCCCACTGACCCCTGCTAGCGCCTCCCTCAAGTCAAACTCGGTTTTCTCGGGTATGGTGAGTAATAGAGTCCTGGCAGACGACGTGACCAGAGGGATTGCGGATGCGAAAATCAGTATGGCAATCAGGCATGAAGCCAGAGGATCGAAACCAGCCCAGCCATAATAGTGGATCAGGAGGGTAGAGATTACGACCGCCACGGAACCCAAAGTATCAGCTAATACGTGGAGGAATATACCATGCATATTCTCATTTCCATGAGAGTGACTGTGGCCGTGTGCATGAGAGTGAGCATGAACGGGCTTCGAAGGAGTTGGGGGTACGGAGTAGGGTGAGCTTGTCGAGCTTGTGTCGAGGGGTTCATGAACGTGACTATGTCCCTGGTGTCCATGATCATGATGTTCATGCTCGGGATGTTCCTGATGAGTATGAAGCGGAGGATCCTGATGTTCGTCATGAGCGTGGCCGTGCCCTTGGTGCGAGTGCTCCGAGTGGTCATGTCCACCGTGTGAGTGGCCATGGTGAGCATGCCCGAAGGCTGTCATACCAATAAGGTTCACACCAAGACCCAAGCTACTGACCGTTAGGAGTTCTCCGATCCTTTGCATTTCGACGCCTTCCGACAAACGTTCAAGAGCTTCGTAGACAATCTCAACGCTGATAAGCCTAAACAAACTCTTAGCTTAGGAGATCAACCGAACCCAAGCTTGACAACTTACATCAGGAATATTCCATTTGCGAAACCAGCGAGAGTGTCTACTTTGCCAAAACCGTAAGGGAAGCGGGTGCTGGGAGGCCATTTGCTCATGACAGCAGCACAAAGACCAACCACGAGTGCCAGACAGTCAAAGAACATGTGGACGCTGTCACTGAGCAAACCCAACGACCCAGTAGCTATTCCATAGAATGTCTGGACGAGCATGAAAGCGAAATTGAGCCTGCATCATACATTAGCAGGGAGAGTAAGTAATGGGTGCTTCACTTATTACGTCATGAAATAGAATATTCTTCGGGAGTCCTTTTCCGCAAGGATACTATGCAATATTGGCCAATGCTGGAATAAGCGTAGCAGAGCCTTCGAAAACCTCGATGGATGGTCGTGATGTACTATATGTGGATTATCATGATGGTGTTGGCTATGAGTTTCGTGATGAGAATGCGCGGATTTAGAGAAAAGAGACCGGGTATCTTGTTTGATAGCTGCGAAAGAAATGCTGATAAATACGCCCTGGTAAACCGAAGAAGTCCATGAGGCGTGGTGTAATACTGTTAGCACAAGAGCACACAGAAGAGCTCCGAAGATTAGCCCAAGGCCTTTGCTATGTCGTATGCTCTGTGGCTGCGTAATGGTGTAAGATAGTACTGTGGTGCAAGCAGAGAGGAACAACCAGCCGAGGGTATTTGGGTGCAATGCGCCAGCGCCTGATTGAAAAACGAAAGGTATAATACAGCTAAGCACAGCCAGTAATCCTCCGGCCACGAGTGTAAGGTTGGTGTCTTCGTTAGTACAAATCAGTGGCGACAATGTGATATCTGTGGGTTTAATGACTTCAGGTTTTGCCAGTACTGCTGAGTCCGCAGATGTCGACTGAGGGTCACCCGAAGCAACGGCGGAAGTCCTGGGTTTGGTCGATGGGAAAGGAGGTGGAAGTGCCAGAGCGGACACCCCCAGAGCTACATAACCCATCCATGACGATTTCATAGCAGATTGGTTAGTCAGACCTATCAAGTCGCAGCCAATCTGTAGCGAGATCGATGCTAACGTCCAGCGCTGGCTAAGCAAAAGCCGCTTCCATTTCCTGAGGCTTGTGAAATCAGTACTCTTACCATCAATCGGCATTAAGTTCGTAGCCAGCGCAACCAGCATAATCAAAGCAACCCTATTGGCTCCCAGCTTAGCTGCAGCATATAACGGAAGTGCAACGCTTAGGATTCGCCCAATAATGCTGCGAACAGTTGCCAAAGTAACCCCGTTCAGCTGCGGCTTCTCCACATCAGCGCTATTAGGATATGAGACCTTTCTTCGGCTTGGCGCATCCGTAGTCCTCAGAAATCTGCCTCCCAACCCCATCAATAACAGTACCATAGAAGTAATAATGCATGCAGATAGAGCTCCCAACTCGAAGGCCAAAAGAGTGACTTTCGAGGTAGGAAAATCTTCAGCTATGGACTCGACTAGCCGGCTTGTGGTTGATGGGTTTATCGGAGTTGGAGTAGTATTTTCATGATAACGAATGAGTGATGCCAGGATGAAAGGAGTGGGTATAAGCACCACACTGATAATCTCTGAAGGCGTGATCCATTTCCTTTCCAAAGTCAGCATATAGCTTCTGCGAATGGGTCGGCCCATGGACTGCACTTAGAACGAACCTTTCTGCTTCTTCATCAATGGGCATGAACTTCTGGTTGCTGGCAGGTTGGTAGCCGTAGCCGCTATCTCGCAGACTGAGGTGGGTAGGAAGCCCCACACTTCTCCTCCTATCCATGACCTTCGGTCTTTTCTTGGCGCTGGAGTTTTGAGAGTGCAAGTGCGCTGCAGGAAGACCTGCTGTCGAGTCAAAGTGGTCGCCGTCAGTGTCTGAGAATTGCTCTTGAGCTGAAGCCTGTGTGTTGGCATGAAATTTGAGGTTGTTTATTAGCGATCCTCCGCTAATTGAGTGTCCCCCGTTCATTGATGTAGGCTGTAGCGGGACGCGCTGTGTCATCGATTTCCGACTGTGTGAGTGGGCGTGACCACCACTGTGCACCCTGGCGTTGGGAAACGCATAGCTTGCTGTCGCCATTCTACAGCACCTGCCCCGTTATCTTGGACGTGCCTTCCTGCTCCACACATATGTCATCTCAAATAATGTCGTCCAGCCATGTCAGATGCGGAAACAGCATTCATACAGCGCAACATCCACCTCTTCAGCGATCCTGATTCTTCTTTGTTTCTTTTTCTCTCACTACTGCCAACGTCGTGCTGAAAGAACGTTAGATGCAAGCTTCCCGTTAGCGTCAGGGGTAAATGACAGGGTCCATGGTCGGTGCTCGGGGCTTATGGTCCCGATATCTTGCCCTACAGGCCTGTTATTTGTTATTGCGACTACGACTCCCCTATCTGTTCCTAGTCCGTTACCATGAGCTCATTGCAGACACAATGCGCCACTTTATTACCTTCAGGGCTATGGTAGCTACAGTCGTACACAAATCCACTGCCTGTTCCTTATATCTACCTTCCAATGGCCGACTTCGAAAGCTACCTACCATGGATGGTATCGGGCTTTACTCTTGTTACCATCACCATGCTTCTCGTTCCCACTCCATACGGCCGAAGAGGTGACATGCTTGGTGGCAATGGAAAACCTGTTACCAGAGTACAAGTCCTAGTCCTAGGTGATATCGGACGAAGCCCTCGCATGCAGTATCATGCTCTTAGCATCGCAAAGCATGGAGGCCAAGTCGACCTTATCGGTTATAAAGGTTCCGCATTGTCATCCAGTACGTCAAGGCCTTCCATTTACTGATGGTGCTTTTATAGAATCCGACGTAAATTCTCAGATTGCCTCGAGTCCTTCAATCACGGTTCACCCGATCTCCCCCGCGCCAAACTTCTTAAAGTCGAAAAGCAAATTGGCCTTTCTTGTTCTCGGCCCGCTGAAAGTTATATTTCAGATAATCAGTCTCTGGGTTGTGCTAGGCTATAAAGTAAAGCCGGCACAGTGGATGCTTGTTCAGGTGAGCTGCTGCCCAATTTCCTTAACTCGAGGCCATCAATAATACATGGTATATAAGTTTTCTTCGCTTTAGACAGATATATGATGTAGTCCATGTCTACGTGTAGATTACTATCATATCTCTTGGTTGGCACTTTGAGTCATATAGACCGATAAGTTTTATTTGCTGAGCCAACTGCTATAGAATCCTCCTTCGATCCCAACACTGATCGTTGCTCAAGTCATATGTCTCATACGAAATACTCGCTTGGTCGTTGACTGGCACAACTTTGGCTACACCATACTTGCACTAAAACTCGGAAAGACACATCCACTCGTGCGGCTTTCGCAGCTGTACGAGCGAACGTTTTCTCGCTCTGCAGCTGCTCATCTCACCGTGACTGATGTGATGGCAAATGTTCTGAGACAGGATTACAAGATCAGATCGCCAGTCATACCTCTTCATGACCGGCCCCCTTTAGCTTTTCAGCCTCGTGACGTAGCGCAACGTCATGCATTTTTACACAACTTTGCGAAGACAGCCTCACGTGTTGATGAGTTTGAGAAGGGAAAATTAAAGCTTGTGGTGAGCTCAACGTCGTGGACATCGGATGAGGACTTCTCTTTGCTTCTTGAAGCACTGAAGAGCTACTCTGAGCTGGCAATCACTTCTCATCCGCATCTTCCAGAAATCCTTGCAATTATAACGGGCAAGGGTCCTCAGAAGACAGATTTCATAGCACAGATTCAAGACCTTGACGTCCAGGGCAAGCTTGAGATGGTGGACATCCAGACAGCCTGGTTGAGTAATGAGGATTACGCAAGTCTGCTGGGTGCAGCAGATCTCGGTGTTAGTCTGCACACGAGCAGCAGCGGCCTCGATCTTCCCATGAAAGTTGTAGACATGTTCGGTGCTGGCCTTCCTGTTGTGGGTTGGGGGAAATTTGAAGCATGGCCAGAGCTGGTTATAGAGGGGGTGAATGGTATCAGCTTTGGGAGTGCTCCAGATCTAAGGGATACCCTTGTAGACTTGTTTGGTGGCGATGAGAAGAAGCTGCAAACCTTAAAAGCAGGAGCTATCAGAGAAGGCAGACGACGGTGGGATGATGAATGGGATCCTATTGTGGGAAAGCTGCTCGGACTTTGTTGATATATTCGCAACTTCGAGTATATGGTTGTAACATTGTATCAGATCAGGGACTCACTTCTAACACGCCTTAGGGCTACTGATTAGGGCATCGGTTACTTCAAGTGCCGACTGACTGACGTAGAATATCATAATGAAGGCTGAAGACCAATCATAGGCCCATCGTAACACAAAGCATGTCCACCCAGGTACAAAATGGTAACCAGAGACTCATTGGCTGACATCGAGCTCAACGATGCTGCCTGACGTTCAGCTGAATTTCCAGCCTTCTATCAACAGCTGTCTCGCATGGTCAGACGATGGCGAGCTTGCTGTAGCTGCTGGTGAGTTCGTCCATGTTCTGGTGAGCTCTTGCCGTATCCTTACATCATATTCGTGGGTTTTGACTGTTCAAGATTCCCCGTAAAAGTCGTCGCCATCAAGGAAAGAGCAACAATGCCTCAGATCCTTGGGTACAAATTCATATCCGCACCAACACCTTTACCTGGGATGATTGGTCACTTCAACAGCCTGCCAGCTTCAATGATTTCTCAGTAGGTGAAGAGCAATCCATAAGTAGTGTCATCGCGATTTCATGGTCTCCTCCTGGTCTAGCCCGGAACCGACGGTCTGTCCTTGCAGTTCTTACATCTAACCTGGTCCTGTCGTTTTGGGCCTCAAACTCAAATGTCTCAATGCTCGCAAGCTGGGAGAGGGTTTTCGTTGTTAATAATGGTATCCGTGAGTCATTGGAACGTAAGAGCAGGCTTAATCGTGCCTCAAATCCTACAGATTCAGTTCCTCGTCGAGTTCTGAGGATCCGAAGTGTAGCCTGGGCGCCGTTAATGCAACGGAATTTGGGAAATGCTGAGACAAGGTTTTCGGGTGCAGCAAAACCATACTTTCTAGCAGTCACAACTGACGATGAATCGGTACTGTTTCTATCGGTGAGCAGCCCCTACATCCATAATTGTACGTATTGGGATGCAAGTGTTATGGGGCAATACACTTTTAATGGGAAAAATCGTATGACCAAAAGCCTTTCTACTCTTCAAGCAGTAGAAGAGGGATCCGGACCGGAAACCACTGGATGCCAAGGACAGTCGGACACGCAGCAAGAATCTTTGTACGGCCGTGGTTCCCTCTTATATGCGGCGCTCAAGACCAAGCGCTTTATCGACCGCGTATCGTGGGGCACCTGGATTCAGGCTAAAGCATTTGCGGAAATCTCGGTCACTTTTAGAAAAGACAATGCAAGTATCGGGACTGGGAGATTGTACGTCTCACTTGAACTTCCTTCAAGAATATCCTTATCCAAAATCTCCGGAGCTTTGCCGACGAGCCCGTACATCTACAATCACGAGGCTCTTGATATAAACTCGTTCGATCTCCCCAATTCAGCCTTGCATAAGCAAGCCCTCCAGCTACGTGCTACGTACGACCGTCAGAACGACTATGGTGGTTTGACTGTCGTCAAATCTTGGGGTCTTGCTACCTATAAGGAGTATGCAGCAATGTGTGTCACCCTACATCCGGGAGATATGGTAGATTACCTTCTTGCATCTGAAGAACGCGCAACCATACTGTTCAGTACTTGTGATAACACTTGTTTGAATACTGAGCTTGAGGCTTTTGTGTGGGAAAGGGATTCGGACTCGGACGAGACTGCAACGGCACAAAGAGCCATACTCAAGGTCATTTTTGATAACGAGCGGCAAAGCAGGCTAGATTCAGCTGGACTGGGTTATAGGATTATCTATGCTGCCGCATGTGCAAGCATGCTTCTGTGGGACGCGGAGAGTGTGCAGCATCTCTCACTTGCTAACACTGTGCTAGAACGATTAGAGCAGAAAACTGGTGTTGATTTTGGCTTAGAGATTAATGCTTGTTCGCATTTGCTAAATTCCCCCAACATTGAGATGGAAGAGGCTGCTGCAGTTGTAGCAGAAGCTACCGGATCTAGGAACAGAGAAGATCTTGCGACCGCGGTGGAGATATTCGATGTTTGCTCAATATGTGCGCATGCCATCAAGTGGCAAAATCTTTCTGAAGCTAGGTGCTCTCAAGGGCATTATTTTGGTTGGTCAACTCTCCCAAAACATGAAATCTATATTACGAGCAAATACTAATGGTCTGCAATAGCGCGCTGTGCCTTGACATTTCTCGCTATCAAAGAACCTGGGATCTCGAAGTATTGTGAGAAATGCCAACGGGAGTTCCTCAGTGAACACTTTCTTCGAGAATCCGGACAGTATCCTGAATTCCTCTTAGCGTACGAATCCCCTCTCTACGATTATGCCACAGAAGAAGATCATGTAGGTGGAGAGTGGCAGGATAGCTGTCTCCAGAGAGTTGATGACAATAGCGTGGTAGTGAAGACACGACCAGCGGGTCTTGAAGGCGCACCACAACATACATCACAGGCTATTTCATTGGCCAATATTTTGTTCAATGAGTTCGATGTTTGCCCGTATTGCCAAGGAAAGTTTATTGGCTGAGCTTGGAATGCGGTTTGGCGCTGAAGTGTCTCACCTCGTCTGTTCACGACACTCCGATCAGCAAACATACTTTTCGAATGTTGCATCGGTTGACGTCTCTTGTTCGTTGTAAGATGTTGTCTTTGTCTTCTGTTCAGCAGTGATGATCTCTGTATCTTGAGGATGAAGTGAATGACGCCGCAAGCGGACTACCGCATGCAGACATTTCATACGAAACCACCGTTGCCTCAAGGTCAGTATATCTGCTCATACGCTGTTCCCAACAATTGATATGCACTTCAATCATACCGACACTCTACTTATCGAAAATTCTCACGTCACTATCAAAAAACCAAGATGGCCGACAGAATCATGTTCACCCCGAATATCAACCCAGATGCTAACCTCAATCCGCATTCTCCAAAGTCACCGAAGACCCCCACAGCTAACCGCCTGTCTCTATCGAACACTCCAAGCGCGTCCCCTAAACTTATTGCCGCGCCTGTCAGCCCCGTGCATAGCATAACCACGGAGCTTGATCACACCCCCATAGTCTCCCCAAGAAGCTCGGCAGTACCCGATATATTCTTTGACGTCGGTCACACTCGCGCTATTGGTCGTCTTGAGGCGCCTGACTCCGAAGATGAGGTGGCTGTGAGCGATTTCTCGGATTATCCGGAGGGGAGTGATGTGGGTATCAAGAGCCCAATATTTAGAAAAGGAATGGGGGCGAGCGGCTCAAGGGAAAGTCCTGCTGAGGTACTGTTTCTAGACACCGCTGAGTCTAGGTCATTTCCCTATTCAGCGGGCTTGATCACTAGTGGGTCGGCTACAGCGTTTGAATCGCAAATTGGATCGCAGGATGAGCAGGGCAATACGGCCGATGGGCAGCGAAAAGAGAGCAGCGATAGCAGGATCTCCGATGTAAACGAGATATCAGGAGTAGTTCCTGCTATCATTCCGGAGGCCATGGGGGATTCTCCCACATTAGGAAGGTATCCAATGACAATGATGGTCGAACCGCCTAAAGTACCTACCACCAAGTCCTTAGCTAGAAATTGGTCGACCAAGGCACAAAGGTCATCGAGTCCAACAGAAGATGTCGTAGCTATAACATCGACAGAGCCGCGTGCTGGCAGAGTACGGCATATGTCGTTCCTTCCGAAATTCCTGAGACTGACAAGTGACGGGCGTGATAAAGAGGAGAAGAGGAAAAGTAACGAGCTCAAGAGAGGCAACCTACCCGAAGTTAAAGAGGAACCGAAGTCATTTTTCAACTCTGATTCCAGCGATGATGAAGGGGAGTCGCCAGTTGTTGTGCATGCGAAGCACGCCAGCATGAGTCGACCGGCAATGGTGGATCATAGCCCAAATCGTTTACCGGCGAGATCCAGTGGCGTGCCAAGAGGCCGTCAAAGACCTTCTGCAGAGATTAATCCTGGCCCATCCAGGGCGAAGGCGGCCAGACTTTTAGGGGAAGACGTGAGTATCGTTGAGGAAAATTATGCCAAGAGAGCGGGTATCGTTGGAACTCCTCCAGCTACAGAGGTTGATGGGAAAGATGTCGATGGTGCTTTCGGTTCATGGAAGAAGCCAGTCCCGAACTTTACAAATGGACTAAGATTACACCCCGTGCAGCCACCGATACCAGAGAAGTCGTCGAAGAGGAAGGTCTCTTTCCCACTGCCTCCACTCGTTGAGGTGAAGCCCGAACATCGCTTCCTGAGGCAAAGCATTGTCAGTACGCCGTATCCTCCGGAATCTCCAGTCAACAAGGAGGACGGAGAGCAGGCTTCATCATCGGGTCAGGCACCACTGGAAAACGCAGAGCGAAAGACAATACTAACTTTGGTACTATATAGTCATGGCAATCGTGCGCCGAGGATCAAGAAAGTTGTCATCCCAGATCCGCCAGAATTCAACTTGGCCGACAGCGATGAAAAACGACCGCAGTACAAAGCTACCCTTAAGATCGATATCGACGACGAGAAACTTTTCAAGCTCATCCGTACCCACTATGCAGGCATGCGCGGAAGTTTCCGGACCATAGCAAGTGCGAGATCCGTGTGTAGTCTGAAGCTTATCTCCTATACTGCTCTCTCGCAGCTCGCAGCTAGGCACGCAGGACCTGTCTTCAGGTGGACTCTGATGGGCAATGACGGCGCCTTTGCCGAACAGCAGCTGCTCGATCTCTATAACAAACCTCGTCTTGGCAGAGGCAAGCACGACTGGAGCGACTGGATCAAGACCCACTCCTCCAAATCCGCAGGCAAGTCCTCCCACGACCCAGGAAATCTCGCTCTCGAAATCTCAGAAGGCTGGTGTCTCCCAAAAATCGGCTTCGCCGTTACCGCTGTTTTGGTCCTTAGTTTAGCTGCGACGCTCTTGTGGACTTTAAAAGGAAGCAAAGTCACTATGGAGTCCTTTATCGGCGAGAAAGGAGCCTTTAAAGAGGCAGAGGTACAGCTGAGGGGAAGGGCTGGTGATAGGTTGGAGGCCGGGGTTGCGTTGGGGATGTTGCTTTTGATGTTTGGGTGGACAGGGATCGGGGGGTGGCTTGTGTTGAGTTGGGCGGGATTGTAGGCGATTAGGGATGCAGCCGATTTGTGATATGGATGTTTGCAAGTTTGATATCCTAATGAGGAAACCAATCGAGATACCTGTTAGATAAATTGTTAAATGAAAAGCGCGGATAATGGACTCCTTGAGTTAAGGCATATGCTCCTTCGAGGTCTAAAGTTAGATAAGTACACATTAGTACCTAACTTCTCGGTTTTCCAACCTCTCAAAGTTCACACAATCTAGATTGTCTTCAACCACCGATGAACCCGAGAAGCCTGGCAAAACAAGCAAGTATCTATCAAAGCTATTCAACTCCCGCTCGAAATCGTTGTCTTCGAAACCCTCACCGGCACCAGAATGCAAGTGCCAGAAACCAGATCCGAAAGCGCATCAACCAGGGACTGGGGACGGTGCTAGAGGCGAGTACTATGACAGTATAACATCAACGGATTATGGAGCTAGTACGATACGGTGCACGGTGGTACTCGAAGTAGTCACTAGGGAGCTGGAGCCAGTGAGCATGACGGAGATGACAATGGAGTGGGCTTTGTAGGGTGGTTTGAGGGAAAGAGTTTAGGACTTGGGAATCCGGGCGGGTGGTAGCGGGCGAGGAGGGGATTGTGGAGGGGGAAGGGGAGGAGGATATTGAAGCGTGATGGAAGGTGGGATGGGCGTTTTCTTTGGTGGAATTGGTCTAGTGGGTGTTGGCCCCGGGGCTTCTAGACTTGTATGTATGCTCGAATTTGCTTTTATTTTTCTATCTGTAAATCTTGGATTCGCTTAGGAATGTGCACAAGTCTGATATGTGTGTGTTCAGTTGGCGGATTAAGAGAAATGGTCTGACAACTGACTGAGGGGAAGGAATCAGACTTTCGAAGGTGATGAATAGCATATTGGAGGTAGAACGGATAGATTTGGTACCCGCAAATGAGACGAGAAGTCATTGAGATGGGTGATTCATTTGCATAAATCATTGGATAGCCGATCAACAGAACGGTCTGTCGATGTCGTGTTACATCTCTTGGAGATAGGCGTGTTGATAATCACTTGGGTAAGCTGATTTGTATGGGTGATGTCTGCCCTCTTTGCACTTCACAATGGAATCTGAGTGCAAAAAGTTGTATGCCCCCTCGGATCTGTGCGGTGAACCGCGAGGCTGCCTTCCATTTGGAGTGAGAAAGCACCTGATAGGGCTAACCCGCCTTTCGGCCGACGAAAAAAGCAACCTCGGCCCGTTTTTATCTTCAGACATTTGAGGGACCCATCCGGAGCTCGAAACCAATTCCTTCTGCCATCTCCTTCTTTTCTCCCTCACACTCCTTAGCAATGTCTTCCTCGTCTTCTCCTACACCCTCGATACCCTCAAAAGAAGAGGTAAAGGAGGAAGTCGTCGTTGCTACAAAGAAGACGCTCTCGGGCCTCAGATCCCTAGCTGCAGGTGGTGTCGGTGGGCTGTGTGCAGTCGTGGTTGGGCACCCATTTGATTTGGTCAAAGTTCGATTACAGACTGCGGATAAAGGTGTATACACTGGGGCTATCGATGTTGTAAGGAAAACAGTTGCGAGGGAGGGACTGGCGCGGGTATGTCGTCTTGGTGCAGAGAACTGGACGTTACAGTGCTGAGGATCAGATTTAGGGACTCTATGCGGGCGTTTCGGCGCCCTTGGTAGGCGTGACACCTATGTGTAAGATACCCGTCCCCAGCTGTAAATCAGAGCTCAAGCATTAACATGTACTCGCACAGTTGCCGTCAGCTTTTGGGTATGCGATCCCCCCTCTCCATCCCGCCGTTTCTACCCTGTCCCCATAACAAAGAGCGTGCTAATCCCACGCCTAGGGTTATGATGTCGGCAAATCCCTCGTCCGCTCGTTTTCCTCCTCCGCCAACCCCAACACCCAATTCTCAATCGCCCAAATTTCGGCTGCCGGCTTCTTCTCCGCCATTCCAATGACTATCATCACCGCCCCCTTCGAACGTGTGAAAGTCCTCCTCCAAATCCAAGGCCAAAAGCAACTAGCACCGGGCGAGAAGCCCCGCTACTCTGGAGGCGTTGACGTCGTGCGGCAGCTATACAAAGAAGGCGGCATACGCTCTGTGTTTCGTGGTTCGGCCATGACGCTTGCTCGTGACGGACCTGGAAGTGCAGCTTACTTTGCGACGTACGAGTATATCAAGCGGTCAATGACACCTAAGGATGCGGATGGGAAACCGTCTGGCGGGTTAAGTCTTACAGCGGTAATGGTTGCTGGAGGGGCTGCAGGTGTCGCGATGTGGATCCCTGTGTTTCCCGTTGACACGATCAAAAGTCGATTGCAAAGTGCGGAAGGTCGACCGACGATTGGCGGTACGGTGCGTGGCTTATATCGGAGTGGAGGTTTTAAAGCGTTTTTCCCGGGCATGGCACCGGCAATGGCAAGAGCAGTGCCCGCAAACGCGGCGACGTTTTTAGGAGTCGAGCTGGCGCATAAAGCTATGGATAGAATGTTCTAGTAGGAAGCGATATCTATATGAAATACGACCAAGCATAGAATTGTCGCTTCTGCGGTTGAGAAAGGGGTTGATCAGATCTAATTATACAGCATAGGTCAGGACTTTGAGCGTAGCTGATTATGCTGGTTAACAACGAAGAGTTTATTCAACCATAATCACATGTCGATAGAGACACTAGCCTCAAAATACCCGACACTAACGCACCCCTAATCCCCGAACCTCCGCCGCATCTCCGCTCCGCCCAAAGTCCCCCCCCCCCCCCCAACCCAAATCTTCAACCCAAACCCCCACCAACCACCCCCCCAAAACCACCCAAACCGCACAAATGGTCCTCTCCTTCATCCTCATCCAAAACAGGCAGTACGCACCTTCCCCATCACCTCTACCCTATTTCCCCCCCTCCGCGCTCCCTTTCCGCTAACCTGAACATGTTCATCAGAGGCAAAACACGGCTGGCGAAATGGTACGCGCCGTACAGTGTAAGCTAGCCTTTTTTCACTCTTTGGGAGTTGAGTTGGGTTGGTGTGGGCAAGGGGGGTGCTTGCTGATTGATGGGCATTTAAATCCAGGACGAAGAGAAAATCAAGCTGAAGGGCGAGGTTATTACATTCCCTCCCTCCCTCCCTCCCCCACCCAATACCACCCCACCCCTCCCCAATACACGCAATCTAACGCCCCACGACCTCCAGGTCCACCGCCTCATCGCGCCCCGCGACCAAAAACACCAGTCCAACTTTGTCGAATTCCGCTCCCTCAAAATCGTCTACCGCCGCTACGCCGGCCTCTTCTTCTGCGTCTGCGTCGACGCCAACGATAACGAGCTCGCGTATCTCGAGGCCATACACTTCTTCGTCGAGGTGCTGGATAGTTTTTTCGGGAACGTGTGTGAGTTGGATTTGGTGTTTAATTTTTACAAGGTGCGTGAAAAGGGGGCCGGAAGGGGATGGGGGGGGGGGGGCAAGACGGGGTTGTGGGAATGGAGGTGGGGATGGGGGTGGGGATTTTGAAGGCTAATGTTGGGGGGGGGTAGGTCTACGCGATTCTGGATGAGGTATTTTTGGCTGGGGAGATTGAGGAGACGAGTAAGCAGGTCGTGCTGACGAGACTGGAGCATTTGGATAAGCTGGAGTGAAGTTGGTATTTGGCTGGGAAGGGGGTCGAAAGTAAGAAATATATATGCATGGCGCTGGTGTTTGGGCGGTCTATGGGGGAAGCCTTTATAGCGACGTTATGGGAAAGTGGGATGTGCGGAGTAACAATCGTCTAGGTAGCTCGAAAGCTACGTTTGCACGAACTATCCAGTCAAAAATACAATTTTGTCGGCCACGGCCGTCTTCTCCATCGTTAACCCTTGATACCTCTTCATTCGTCTAAAGTGGGATCTTCCTCGATCCTCTTCTTCAAGGCCGATGCCTGAGCGCTCTACTACCTAACTTTATGACTCGACACGGCAACCTCTTCATGAGATGGCAGCTTGACCATATGGCGATCTGGAGTGTTGGATAACCTCCCAGGACATTAAGTGCTCACTACCGTATTGAATCCGTGCAGGAGGATTACGATAAGCAGATAGCGACTTTCCGGAGCGAAGATGCAGAAAGCCTTTGGGTGTAGAGCCTCCGTCACGCAACAGGTACTTCGAAAGTCCATTTCGGCCGCCAGCCTCTTTCGTGGCTTCCTGATATCTGCGCCAGATTCCCTCCTAGAGTTTGCTTCTTGACATCATCACCACACTTCCTTCGGCCTTACTCTTGCCTTGGTAGCTCATCCCACAATCTCCAAGTCTCCTTGTCCTCGCCACCTCTCCAGCCCCAGATTACGCAATAATGACTGGCCAGCAGATTCCACTCTTCAACCTCGTCCATCATCTCGAGACAACTGATTCTTTCTTTCTCCACCTCGTTCACGCCGGTCTCCCACAAACGTTTCACATCAGCTCCGCCCTTTCCGGAAAATCCATGCGCTCTCATCCTTTCCATTTGCGCTTCCAGACTTCCGTATCTCCGCAGAGTTTGCAGCACTATTCCACGTTGGGCGAGATTCGAGACCATCACTTTCCCGAAGGCGTCAGAAGGGTTGATGGGCTCATAGAGAATGACCCCTAATGGCGTGCTCGGGGCAAACAGGTGTTTTGTAAAATAATTGACTACAGCATCGGCGGCAGCAGGAGCCAGGTATATAAGACAGCATTCGGAGATGAGCAGAGTTGGGAGCGAGGGATCGATGTAAGGAATTTCAGGTGGTGGTAAATCAGATGGAGAAGAGCCCGGAGGATGTAGCGTACGGAGATCGAACGGATGGATGTGATAGTTCAAGGAATGAAGTGCGGTGCCATCAGAGGAAACGGTCAGAGGGCCATGGATGCAATCACTGAGGGCGCGGGATCGATCGATAAAGGAGATCTTAGCAGAGGTATTAACTGGGAAGTCGAGCTCGTGGTAAACAAGAGATTGGCCAGCAAACTGCGCCGTAAGGCGAAAGAAGCGTGTGTCAGAACCTGCGCCTAACGATATAATCTGCTTCTTCGTAAAGGCGGAGTCCGATAGAAATCGACGTACGAGGTTGTCGATAACTGTGGTGCGGACATATGTACCTTCTCTTCTGTCAGACTTGTGTTGAATTAGGAGCTGCAGCCGCAAAAGTATACCTCTGTTGATGATTGGAAACCTTCTCTGTTCTCCTGCAGATACGAACAATTTCACAAAAGGGTCGTCCAAGTAGCCGATTTCAACGGCGCTCAAACGTGAGACACTAGCATCTTGATCCGTGTGTTGGACAATCTTGTCTTTAGCAAGCCGACCATCTTCCACACTCGAGCATGAAGCATTCCCGGAATTCCCACGGCGGCGATCAGGGGCGCGGCCTGGCCTATTCGGGTTTCGAAGGGTATTGAGGTTAGGGATGTGCGAGGAGGCCATTATCAACAGCGATGTTGTGACTTCTCTTGTTGAGAAGCCTGGGCGTCGGCTACATGGTTCAAGAGCAATGACACAAGCTTCTTATTTGTCACGGTAGCAGAGGAGAATATGTGTTTATCATTGGGAAATTTAACATGTACGGAAGTACAGTCTTCAGAACCTCAGACGTGCGTGGCTAAGCCCCTTCGGGTTAGCTCTGCTTACTTCGCGAGCTCAGTGTAATCGCAGCTTCCGTAGTAAGTAAACCGCTAACCCGAAGGGGCTTAGCCCCACACGTCTGAGGTCCTGAGGCAACCCGGCACATTCTGCTTTAGGATTCATGGGTTGGATCTTCAATAGAAGATCTCATAAAGCTCAACTACGCTAGATACCTTGTTATTCATTGATAGGGTCTGGAATAAAATGATCATACCTTTCTCTTTATCTTCACTCAAACTCATGTCTGATAGTGAGAAGTCGGAGCAGCTTACGAGTATCCTATGAGAAATATCTGAGGGTTTTCAGGATGGACACGTATTGTAGTAAGCCCTTTACCTATTGTGATAATCTATAATAGTGTAGATTCAGCGGGCAGTTTCGTTCCAGCTGTCGTTTGTTCTTTGTCTTCGAATGCCAGCTTCGATTCTCCTGCTCTGGATCCTCCTCAAACTTACCGGGATTTCTTCGCAATCAGCATGACTATCTATCGTTGTGCCTCGTCTCCTTCTGGTAAGCCCTTGCATATTCAAGGGTGCCTCTTTGATCCTGTCTCTCGCTTGATTTTCCTCGTCTGCATTTATGCCGTTTTCTTCACTTTCCATATTGTCAACGTAGTCGCGGTAAGTTGGTCTTGTCAGAAGGCCACTTCGGAATTCATTGGCGCCGACAAGCAGTTTAGTTAGGTCGATCAGTTCCTCGAGGAATTCAATTACTTCAGCCTGCGCCGCAGACGCAGCATTCCACGACATGTACTTGCGGCGAACTGCACGCTGATGTACAGCTTTGCTGGTCTCCTGGAGTTGTCCAGCGCCCCCAGTAGCGTGCTGCACTACTTCTCTTACACGATTAATCATGCGTAGATGAGCTAATCTTGCTGACGGGAAGTATTGCGGGAGAGGTAGCTTTGTCGTAAGAGCTCCGTGTATAGCGAACAGCGTCAAAGTGATAGATCCAGCAACGTTTCGGCGATAAGGGTATATTTGAGCCTGTTGCCGTTAGTCTGATGCCAGTTGGGAGAGCTAGAAGGTTGTACATTGAACTCCTCCAGAGGACCAGATCCGTAGGCAGTCCGTAATTGAAGCATGTTATCCATCCTATCTACAATCTGATGGAGGACGAAAATAATCTGTTTGACATCAGTGACGCGCACAGTACAATCTATTAAAACTCAGCTAACCTCTCCGTAGATCAGCGCAAGGCCCTCAAAAGAGCCCTTGATTCTCGGTTCAGTGCTACAAAAAGGAACTGACGAAACGTTAGATCGTTTATATAGGACAATCGAAGGCGGCAATTTGACATACGGAACGTTTCAGCGGCGCTCAAAACGCCATTGGCTTTTCCGCTTGCCTGTTCAAAACGTAAAAGTACTTCGGGAGCATAGACGTCAAGATTTGTGCCTTCCTCTATCCCGTAAGCCACGCAAGTTTCCATCTCGTTGATCTGCTTCAATGCCGCTGCAAGCGATTCAGTGAGTCGATCGCGGGCTTTCACGGGAAGTAGTACCACTTCCACAATCAGAGCAACAAGCCCACCAATCATGAAAGCAATCCAACGCTTGAGGAAATTCTCGGTCGCGGTGCCTGACCTAGGATCAGCCACGTGAGACAACTAATTTACAAATACTGAGATTACCTGGCACTGTCACTAGCTCCGTCGAAAGAGCCACAACCGTCATGCTGATAATACTTACCATTCCGGCTTTTGGATACGTTGTTCCAAGCTGAATGTATGCTGAGGGGATAACCCCTATACATATCATTACGGCACACACAATGGCGTTTCCTTTCCGAGCTTCCCAGGCAGCCAAGCCCCATAGACATCCGAGAGTAGTGCCTATGCCTCGAATGATAAACGTTGTGATTGAGTTGCCAATAGACACTTCGGTAATCAAAACCAACTGCAGCGCAGCCCACACTTCGACAGGAACCAACGTTAGCGGACTGTTTACTGCATGCGCACTAGAAGATCAAGACTATAATACATACATCCCCTATTCAAGGAATACCATGTATTCCAAGAAGCTATAAGAGCAGGCCAAACCACTAGAAATACGGCGACGGTAATCTTGATAGCGTACAATAAATCATCTGAACCTTGTAGCCACTCCAAAGAGTCGGCCAAAGAACCACGTAGGCGAAGGGATGGCGAGCTGGCTCTTTGGGTAGTTTTGAGTTCTTGTAATTTCTTTCTTTGGAGAGATGTTGCTGGCTCCGGCTGGTTCTTCGGCCTTTCCTGAACCTTGTCGAGACCCGCTGTTTTCTCAGGATCACCTTTCTTGCGAGCTGCGAGTAAGCTTTCCTTGCTATCAGGAGTAGCTGTACCATCTTCGTCATCTGCACGTTCATCCGAAGTACCTTGTCTATTAGCTTTTCGGCCACTAGTTGGTAAGGCTTCGTCTTCCCCCCCTCCCGAGTAAAGCCATGTTGCCCAGCGGATACGAGGTGCGTAGATTGTTCTTCGGCCATGCCGGTGCTCTCGTTGAAGTACGAGGTCCCGTGAATGCTTCAGCATAGTTTCCAGGTGGGAACTGAAAAGAAGTTAGATCGGAGTCACGGATAGACCTTGACCTCGAATGACCCACGCTGCTTGTCTCAAGTTGAGAAGGAAGGATGAGATGAGAAATATCTCCTCTCTTGGCATAATGTCAGGCTCTTGATCTTTGAGTTCTTGCATCACAGCAGCTCTCTCAAGAGCAGAAGCTGTGTCCCCATCAAATTTCGTAAGCGTTTGCTGTAAATCCTCAATGTGCAGATCGAGCTCCTCGACCATGATACCTCTAGGTACTCTCGTTCCTGAAGGAAGCTTTGGAACATCCTGAAGTGTGTCAGTCGCAAAATTTTCGTACAAAGTTATGTGGATATTAAGGGACGGACATATGTGTACGCAATGCAGGCACTAACAACGTCTACTGTCCTATTAATAACCGCTTGGAGGTCTTGATAGGGACTTGTCACTGTTTCCAAGAGATGTCGAAGTAATTGAACGTCGCCAAACTCAATTTCCCGCCGAGGTTTAATTAGATTGAGTTCAGTGTTCTCACTACGTAAGTTGTCACTCCACATTTCCAGGTTTTCGTCTTTTTCAGATGTCCGTTCTGATGCGGAGTTAATGGGATTCTCTTCAGCTATAGACCTCGACTCTAGCTTCCCATTTTCGCTCTCCAAGCCTCCGAGTAAAGCGTACTTAGATTCGCAAGCACCAATAAGAGCGACCGTGTTTGCCACTAGCTTCTTCATGGACGAAACACTGATGGGCTTCATACTTCGGGGTGGAAGCACAGATACGGCCACTTCAAAGTTGCACTCCCGTTGAGCTGCTCTGCAACTTGAAAGCTTTGCCCGTAATTTTCCCTTAGCTGCAGTCAAGGCACTTAGAGATATCACTTTCGCCTCTGTGGAAATTTCGGCGTTTCTGTTCAGCTTTCTAGTCCCTGGAGTGACCAATTTCGGAACTTCTGCATTTGTACTTCGCGCTTTCGTTTCTGGAGCGGATTTCATACTTTTTGTTAGGCCCCTTGATACATTGAGCTTGGGGGAAACCTTCGATCCAGATGTATCCCCCTGGGTAGCACGTGTACAATCGCTCGCATGTGAGGTCTTTGGCTTTCCTACCGATTCGCTATTTAATGTGTGATTGGTGTAAGTAAAATAGAGACCTGCGCCCTGCAGTGCTTTTGCGGTATCGTTTAGCGTTTCGATAGATATCTGACCTAAGAAGCTAGAACTGAACTCTGGGAAAATGCATAGGTTCACCAGAATTATGACGCCAGCCGCAATTAATATAGGGAAGAGAATCTGGGTGGCAAGTCCTGCTGTGACTGCCGTGGCTGTTGATGTTAAAGATACCACGGACACAATGATAAGCAGAAGAACGAGAATAAAAAGCCTCGGTGTTCCAGAACGTAGAAAGCCATGCACCATCATTGCAATGGCTAAGAAAACTCCTCTGATTGCATAGGCGGCCGTTGGACTATGGTGGATTACCAGTGATCCAATGTAAATACCCAAGGTCGACCATGCTACTCCTAAGACTGTGCCACTGAGGGCAAGAACGAGAGCCTCCGCCATCATTCCAAAGCGCCGACCTGGATGTCCGAAGACCGTTGTTAACGGAGCCAGATATGCTGCTTTGCCAATAGTGGCTCTCGCTCCTGGGATTAGACATATGCTCACTTATCAAGGATAGATCAGCTTCTATTTGAGTACTCTTCGAAGACAATTGGACTTTCCATACCAGCTGCAGTAGTAGCTATGACATTTTTCAATATCCGTTTCCATAGATTATCCTTGTTCAGGTTCTCGAATATTTCTTGCGAACGTTTTGCCCCATAATGGCGGGCTCTTTGGAGAGCCGACTTCTCCCCTGCCATTGCCATGCAATTGAGTGCTTGAGTGCATCGCGATCTTGCTGATCAAGTCCAGACGAAGCGCGGTAAGGTATTCACTTTCAATTGTAATGAAGATGAATTACAGAATACCAATCTGATAAAGTACACCTGGGGTGTGCGGCATCAATTCCGCTCGAGGCTCCTGCTCCATCATTTGTTCCTACGTTCATATTTGGCAGTAGCCCTAACGTGTTATTTCAAGCACCAAAATGGCTCCCTCATCAACCATAGTGGTAGGCCTTCGCAGTGGCTTGATTGGCATTGCCTATGCTGAACTTCTCGCAGGCGAAGATTAAGGTACAGCTTAAGCTATCCATCAGCAGGCTGCGCATGGTTCAGCAAAAAGACACCGCCATAGCGAAGCAACAACGGCGGCAAATGGCACAACTGCTTGAAGTGTGTCCTTTCTGAAAATTCCGGATATATGCAGAATCTAATGCATCAATCGTCAGCAAGGCAAAGAAGAATCGGCACGCATCCGTGTCGAAAACATCATTCGCTCAGATATAACCACTGAACTTCTTGAAATCATCGAACTCTACTGCGAACTACTTCTTGCACGAACTGGATTAATGGAAGCTAAAGAGTGTGACCCTGGGCTCGAGGAGGCTATCAAATCTATCATATATGCCGCACCACGGACTGATGTCAAAGAGCTTCAGCAGGCTCGGGCCCTATTAGTGGAGAAGTACGGCAAGGATTTCGCCTTGGAGGCAATAGATAACAGCGATGGTAAGGTAGCAGAGAGGGTGTTGAAGAAGTTGAGGGTAGAGCCACCGGATCAGGAATTAGTCACGCTGTACTTGAAGGAAATTGCACGGACCTATGGCGTGACCTGGCCAAAGAAGGAACAAATAGCAGACGCAGGTACAGACGAAGACGAAGACGATGAAAATCCGAGCGGTGGCCAGGCGGTCAAGAACCTAGAAGAGCCCTTAACCACCAATGAACTCAGCAAGGCAACACCCCCGCGAGATCTTGGGCCCAAGTCTCCTGTCAGCGTGGCGCCGCCGAGTCCAAGCACAGATAATTTGAGCCCGAGGATCAAGTTGCCCGGCCCACCAGAGCTTAAGCCTAGTGCGAGAATGACTGGGTTAAACAAGCAGGCCTCTAACACGGACTCTGAGAGAACTGCGAAACACAGTGCTTCTGGGATCAGGAAGAATGTTGTTGGAGGGAAGATTCCAGACGTTGACGAGTTGGCGAAACGATTCGCGGCACTGAAGAAGTGACTGATGTAGCACGGGGAGACGTCACATACTTTGGTCTATACTGGGTCATGCATCGATACTACGGCGTTTGGGTATCAGATGGATGTTCCTTGCGCCTGGTTTTCAACAACTTGATGACAGTAGCTCAGCATTGCAAGAAGCCCAAAGTCACATACGATACTCGGAGGATCGGTGAACAGATTTGCGAACTATCTAGGCAAGGGGAGTTGATATGTATACCAGAGTAATGCGGAAACGAGGCATGACATATCGAACAAGCCCTCCGGTGAGGTGTAAACCTAGATGAGCTGCCAAACTTCCAACCTCTCGGAGACGGCTCTTGCACGGTAGAAGCACCGATAATTAAGTCCTTGCGAATGAAACCTAACGATCTTCATCTCCCAACGGTACGTCAGTTTATGCTTCAACTGCGTGATCATCCTCTCCGTCCACAACCTCCTCGTCTACGACCTCCTCCTCCTCCTTGATCACCATGTCTTCGTCCTGCTTGATCTGCTCCTCCTCGCTCTTCCCATCCACCTTCTGCTTTTTGACTACCGTGTCTTCCCCATCATCGTCATGGGCATCTTCAGTGGCCATATCATCGCCTTTGCTCCCACGCTTACGCTTTGTCGGGGTCCCATTCTCCTTGGTTTTCTTCGGGGTACGCTTAGGCGTAGTCCCAGCTTTCGCTCCATCTGCGCTAGGAATGGTTGACGCTTCCTTCACGAGCCTATTGTAGAGACTCGTACAAGCGATGCGAGAGCGGCCGGCCGGCAAGACAACACAGGACCAGTTGGGGGGTCCACTAGCGGCAATGATGGACATCATGAGAGCCATCTCGAGGGCAAGGTTAGTGACAAGAAAGGCAAAAGGGAAAAGGCGTTTTACCTTCTCCTGTTCGCTCCACAGGGTCTTTGGAGTGGTGGACGACATGATTGAAGCTGAGCTAATTCAGTAACAATGGTAAACGCAGGGTGGATGGCATGGACTTACATTCTATGATCTGATATTTATCACTTGAATGGATTTGGTGGTTAGAGTTGTTGAGTTTCGATGAGCTATTCAAGTTCACTTCAGATGATGTTTGATAGAACTTGAAGTAAGTCACTCACATCGGAGGTTTGAAATGTTTGATGATTCAGATCGTATCGACGATGCAGGTAGCAACGCAAGAATGTCTGTGAAGCACTTCTTCCGTCGAGCCAAGGAGTTGCAGTGGTCAAGTTCTGGTTCCGTCTGATGTTGTTTTGAGTCAGGACGAAATACGGAGGAAGGGGCTCAAATATCTGGCAGTGAAAATCATTCACCACAACACTTCGTTCACGAAACTGTTTTGTGAATGTCAGAAAGGAGCTTGGATCAAGCACCCAAGTTCACCAGGAGCAGACGCCAATCAAGAAAGTTCCTGCAGAGGTCGAGTAGACAAAAGATGTAGCTCTCAAGGTATTTTCTCTATAAATCCTGCACCAGGAGGAGCATTTGGGGTCACATTGGGCACACATATTTGGTTCCGTATATCATCGGTGTTTCTGCATAGGTCGCACTATGGACCGAGGAAATCATAGTACCAGTCATGTATCATAGTAGAACTTGATGGCAGCAATAGATAGCCACAGATCCAAATGGTGTTAAGTGTTCATGCTATGTATTTAGTTCTAGGTACATCTGGGAGCTGGATGACCGCACGATGTCGAGCTCGAAGCTCGCTCACTCTACCAACCAACAACGACCGAACGGCGCGCTTGGAATTGGGAAAAAAAGCAAGTGAGAGTAAAGGATTGCCTTTGATAAAACACTGAACGTCGCAATGTGCTTATGTGAGAGCAAACACCGAGATCATCGAGAACCCGATCAGTTGGGCCGGATGACCGAGTCGGTAAACGCAGTCATGATGTGAAGCGTCTGCAACTATGGGTAGCTAAGCTTCCTACCTTGTATGTAGTAAATCAGATAAGAAAGACAAGCACACAAATTAGGTAGGCAGAAGCCAAGTGAAAGCTGCCGTGCTTCGTCGGTGGTACTGAAGAAAGGTGCAGCTTCAATTTCTACATCTTGATATCTGTCACAGTAGCAGTACCCCGGTGAAGACCTGCCTGCTAACTAAATACCGACTCGAGAGTACACAGAGACCATAGACCGCCAAAAACTCTTATTCTTGAGAGCTTCTACTCCAGAAGCTAATCAAGGAGTAGAAGGTGATCAAATAGCACCTGCAAACATCTCCGAGCGCTCAAAAGAACGAGAAGACGTTTGGAGTACTTCTGGATTAAGAAGAAAGTAGGGCCAGAGAATGAGCGTAGCTATTCTGTACAAAGTGGCGAATAAAGGAGCTCCATTTCAATTAGTCGACTGAAGGTCTGTGATATCTCATCAAAAACGGTATAGTATGATAGATTATCTATGTCTAATATCCCTTGGTGTCGTACTCCCTTGTCCTACCGTCCTACGCAATTGGTTCAAGTCACAAATGACTAATCGCGTAAAATTCCCTTGCAACCCTTTTCCATCCGTTATACAAAATTCCAACGTCACCTTCATCCACTCCTGTACCGTACCAGCAACCATGGCACAGCCAGGGGAACTCCTATCAGGTTTAACAGAGTCGCTAAAATCAGCCCTAGTCTCTCTCCAGGAGACTACAACCATCCAGCCTCCACCCGAAGGGATTTCGCTCCTCGATACCAAAAATGAGCTTCTCCTCTCATATCTACAAAACCTCGTCTTCCTCATCATCCTTAAGCTACGTGAACGGCCATCTTCCGGCACTTCTCTAGAGACAGCTTCAGCCGATGAAGTCGTAAAAACTCTAGTCTCGCTCCGAATATACCTCGAAAAAGGCGTCCGCCCTCTCGAATCACGTCTGAAATATCAATTGGACAAACTCCTCTTCGCAGCCGCTGAAGAAGTTTCTACCACCATTGCACAAGCTCCGGATCGCACTCCCACCTCGAAAGTTCAGCAAACGAACGGCCACACCTCAGACACCGTCTCTAACTCCGACGCCTCCGACGCCCCAGACTCCAACCCCCCACCAATTTCCCGCATCCCGGACCTCGCCCACCGCCCCAACCCTTCATCCCTTCTCCCCCCCAGGAAACCGTCCTCCGCCCCCTCCATCTCCAACATCTACCAGCCCCCCCGCATAAACCCCACAGCCCCACCCGACTCTCGCAAAGCCCCACCTAAACCCCGCAAATCACATCTCCTCGACTCCTTTGTCCGCGAGGAATTGACTGATGCCCCCTTCGCCGAACCTTCTATTGGCTCTGGCAGTGGACTCAAGGGGCGAGAGAGGGAGAAGGAGGAGGAGCGGAGGGGGTATGAGGAGGGGAGGTTGGTGCGGTTGCCTGGGGAGAAGAGAAAAAGGAGGAGAGGGGGGGAGGGTTTTGGGGAGGATGACTTGTTGGGGGGGATTGGGGGAGTGGATTTTGCGGGTGGGGATGGGAAGAGAAGGAAGGGGGGAAGGATGGAGGGAAGACAGGAGCGTGTGGGGGAAGCGTGGGAGAGGAGGGCGAAGAGAGGGGTGGGGAAGAGGAAGCGATAGGGACGTATGTGAGATAAGACACAAGCGAGCGCCAGGTTGCAGAGGCTCCAATGGGCGGGAGAAGCTTGGAGAAGAACATTGAAGCTTGGTATCCTAGTCCGAAGTGTGCTTTTTAGCTAACCCTACTTCTGTCCACACCCCGTCTTTCGAACACCGGATATATCACAACGTTTTACAAGAAAAGTTTCACCCGAGCCCCATGCATCCGCCCCTCAATCGATCTTGATTGATCGGTAAATCCTGTGAACAAATGCCCAAGTCGCGAAGAAGCCGATAGTCCCTAAGACGACGTTAGCCCACCTCAAGAAAAGGGAGAAAATCTCATCTCACCCGTCAGAACAAAAAACAAAAAGCTGATCAACAGACTATACCCCACATAAAGCACCCCACTTGTCAAGCCCCCAAAACTCAGCCTCAACATCCAAAACAACAGCGCATTCGCAAACACATAGCCCGCGCTCGCGCCTGCCGTGCAAAACGCCCTCCACTGCCAATGGTAATTCTCCGCGCAGAGCAAGAAATACACGAGCAGGATGGTGACGGCAGCGCAGGTGATGATCATGATGCCGTAGCAGAGAAAGAGGAAGCCGAACATGTAGTAGACTTTACCGAACCACATGTTGTTCATGATGAAATAGAGCTCGATCATGATGGCGCCGAAGGGGAGGATGCCGACAAAGAGCATGGAGGGGAGGGGGCGGAGGTAGGTTATGGATGGGGGGATTTGGCGGGGGATTTGGTTGGTGCGGACGGGGGGTTGGACGGGCTGTAAGTGGGGAGGGTTAGCTTTTGTTGCCTACCTCGGGGGTTATTTGGAGAAAGCTGGGAACTTACCGCATGCTTGAAGCCAGCCCAGCTACCCATGATGCTTAGGGGAACGCTAATGACGAACCAGATGCCCAGGATCACGAGCATGGTTGTGAAGGGAACGGCACCACTTGATTGTCTGATCCAGATGAAGAGGTTCAGAAGGAAGAAGGTGGCAAAAACAATGCCGGGTATGACAATAGGCGTCAGAGCCATGTTCTGCTTCCACGCCTCGCCACCGAAAGACTTGTAGACTCGTGCGGAAACGTAGCCGCCAATAAAACCGAAAATAGTATAAAGAAGAATCACGACGGTTCCAAGGGAGCCACGATTCGAGGGAGAGAGGAATCCTAGGAGCGCAAATATAATAGTAGTCCCTGTCATGACGAAAAGCTGAGAGCCGTTTCCTAGGAATACGCTGAGTAAGAGTGGATTTTTAGGCGGCCTAAATACGTCTCCGTGCACCAGCTTCCAGCCTGAGTCTTCTTGTACGCCATCCTCTACTTGGGCTGCTGTACCCGAGAGATCATCTAGGTTGAACAGGTCCAGTCTGTTGTACCTGGCGATATCTTTCCTCAGCGCCCTTCCAAGAATGGAACCGATCATGGTCACAAGCAAAATCACAATGATAGACGAGCTAACCACTCCTAGCCAATGTGTCTTTGGGTCAAAGACGTGGAGATAGCTGTCCCATCGGGTAGCCCAAGCAGTCGTAGATGGCCTCCAGTAGACTCCGTATGTCCATGTCACTTTGGTCTCCCCATTCTCGTCCAGCTCTAGCTCTTCACCTGACTCAGGGTCGCCACATTCTGCTTTACCGTCGCCCAAGCGCTTGTTGTTCTTCCTCGAACGGGGGAAGACCAACACACCAACAACCCGGTAGGCATCTGCGTTCCCTACTTGGTGATAGTCGATCATAATGTCGTAGTGATTGTTCAATACTGCTTTTCCCTCCGTATTTATTTGCCCCAGTGGAAACCCTCGGAGTATGAAATCTGTGTCCGTCGAGGGATCTGTGTAGGTTTGCCCCGCCGGAAGCCCGTCTATCAACCAGTTAATCTTGTAATTTTGAGATATCCTTCTGTTGACAAATCTGGCGCTCCTTTGGTCAAATGTCTGTTCGTCACATAAGGCCTTGCATGACTCATTCTTCACCATTCTCAACTCAAAGGGCGAAGTCAATATTCGGTCGCCAAATAATATGCTCCCCAGCGATTCCGAGATAGATTTTGGTCCATCCTCCGGTTTGCAAAAGTGGAATGCATTGTGGTAGTAATCGAAGGGTAGAACGGAGTGTAGCTGGGGGTCCCTTTCTGACAAAGCAGGTGTTAAGGGATTGACGTTCAAAGGAACTTTTGCGTCGCTCTGATAGCTTGTGGGTGCAACACCAGGAAGATAGAAAGCGGAAGCAGGGTCGAAGTGAAGGATAGCAGAGAGGGCGGCGCAATGTAGGTACAATTGTCGCAACTGCATTATAATAAGCTACCAGGCGCCTGTTTGTGGGACCAGTCAGTCTATGCACTCTTGTCAGTAACTTCTGTTGCCCTGTTACGCCAAACAGAGAGCTTTTTAATGCAGGGAGTTGCAGAGACTTACCTGTGTCCGCGCCGCGCGCAGTGCCGGTGTTTAGACACGAGTTATACTACAGTCTGGCTAACTCAATCTCGAAATGGTAGAATTGTAAGATCTCAGGTTTCTTTGGGCAGTAGTGGATGGTTGGAATATCATTCTGACAGCTGGCTACCCGCGCCTCGCTGCGTAATAAAACTAGTTCTATCATACATAACCCCTGGAAATTACGGCTTTAAAACACGCAGCTATCAGATATCAGACTCCTACGTTGAGCTTCACGTGGACGTACAGAGCTTGGCTCCAATAGACTGATTCTATAAAAACATTGCATGGGGTATTACCCCTATTTCATAGTGAGCTGTCCAGAATTTAGATTTTCCAAAATCGAGGGTCCACCCTCTGCAAATTTTGCCCTGCAACCAACCAATTCGCTGAAGAAGCCTAACCACCACCTCACAAACCAAACAGTCATACATATAAAACTTCATTCCATTTAGTCATGGCTAGACTACAGTCAGCAAACAAACGCAGGCAATCGACGAAGATGTGAAGTCTTTCGAAGCAGAAAAGTAGTATATTTGATGATCGTGAATTATATAGAATATATATTTTATTAAGTATACATTTACTCGAAAGTACCTGTCATATCAGCCAAAATAGTAGACATACGAAGTATTGACAAGGAAACAATCAATCCGTATCTATATTTACTGTTATGTTCGCATGTCTGAAGTGATCGGCTGCAAAATGACTCTTGCTACAAGCTCTCATCGCCATGTGCAAATAGACTTCAAAACTCATGTCTTCCGCCAGCTTGTAATGTCTTTTGAGTCAGATCTTGAGCACTGAAAAGAACTCTTCAATTGAGTTGAAGTCAGAAGAGTAGAATGACAGATATAGTAAGATCACATCGGTCTGATGACATAGATCTTTGACTTTCTACTGATAGTTAGCAGAGCTCAGCTCGACGTCGACGTCACTCACCTGAGTGTGATGCACAGAAGCGTTGTCGAGAATCAACATCGATTTAGACCCTGAAAAGCGACTGCAGCTCAGTCACGTTTACGATGCATCGTATGTTCGTTGACTGCACTCTCATTCAGAAACACGAGCATTTCGTGAGTGAACTGACTGACGTCTAGAAAGTATAGATTTCGACACTTCTGCAAGCGCTTCAAAGCCTCTCGTTTAAGGCATTTTCTATTGATTTTCATGATCTTTAGAGCGTTGAATAGAGTGGAAAGAGCGACGATGAGGTCTCAGTCGTCGAAGAGATAGTATAGCATCTCATTCTGATATGATCATGGCTGACCTTCTATGAAATGCCGAAGATCAATCCTGGCAGCAGGATGAATCAAGGACGTCGGCCTCAGAGCACTCATTTTATTAGAAGATGTGTGTTGACCGTATGTTTGTAATCTAGCTCTGATCCTTCTGACAGTTCTAGCACAGACTCCTTCGACGTCGGCAATGATCTCAGGCGACAGTCCCTGCTGTAGATGCACTGCTATCCGATCCTTCTGGGTGGAGGCAAGAGGGGGGACCATACTCTGGAATCGCGCTGAAATGCGCTGGAATCGCGCTGGAATCGCGCTGGAATTGATCCTGCAACACGTCAGATATACATGAAGAGGCCGCATTTGTATAACCTCATATTACATACCGAATGGAAGGAATTAAAGGTCTGTGAGGTGGTGGTTAGGCTTCTCCAGCGAATTGGTTGGTTGCAGGGCAAAATTTGCAGAGGGTGGACCCTCGATTTTGGAAAATCTAAATTCTGGACAGCTCACTATGAAATAGGGGTATGTGTCTGAATCAGAGCAAGACTGTATGGACACGAAAAGTTGGTACCAATACGAGCTATCTACCCTGGTTCCCAAATCTTGACGACCGCCCAATTCCTCGAGAAAAGAACAACAAGAAAGACATCCCTCATGAAGTAAACGCTTACACAACAACCGCTCGAACAAGCTGTCCCTAAGGTACTCCATCCACGATATATATACCTGTACACCATAATCCCTCAAGAGTAGATAACAACAATGCTGATTCTGAGTCGAGAAGTTTCCAATACGAATACTCAAACAAGACCGTCATACAAAGATAGCGCAGAAACTATGGTCTCGTCGCGTTTACTGCCTTCCTTAAATTCGGCCATGTCCAGAGAGCCATTCTCATCCTTGTCCATCATACGAAAAATCTTTTTGACACGCTTTTCTGGGGTATCTTCATCAGGAGGGAGCTTGACCATAGAGCCGACCTGAGGACGTCAGTCACTTGCTGATGTTATTTCGCGCTGAAGCGCTATTCTCGGAGATGCCGAGCTTACCATCTTGTAAATTGCCTCCACAATCTGCAGCATCTCATCATAGCTGATCTTCCCATCTCCATCGATATCATAAAGCTGGAAGGCCCAATCTAATTTATCTTCCATTTTCCCTCTTGAAGTGATGCTCAGGGCGCAGATGAACTCTTTGAAGTCTATCGAGCCAGACTTGTCCGAGTCGAAGACGTTAAAGACATAGTCTGCAAAGGAAGTCGGATCACCAAATGGAAAGAACTGTTTATATATCTTTTGGAATTCCTCTTTAGTGAGCATACCACTGGGGCAATCTTTTAGGAAACCTAGCAAATGAAATACGATCGTAAGCTAGATCTTATATAGACGAAGAAACGCTGTTGACCAACCTTTGTACCATTGTTGAAGCTCTTTCTTGTCAAAATGGGTATCTTTCTGGAGTTGATTTAATTCGTCCGTAGACAGTTTCGATGATCTGATGGAGGCCATCAGTCAGCTTCATTGCCCTTGTTCTTCTCGTACACCACAAAATCATGTTCTAGGAGGAGAACAGAAGCGCATGAACGAAACTGATCAGTTATGGATCCCCGAAGGCCTATTGACCTGTTCACTTAAGGGCACATTCCACCATTTTCTACGCAATGGCGTAGTTGTATGCCTCAGCTTGAAAGTAGTCCTTTAAAACCCCGGCAGTGACATAATAATTCATGCCTCTCTTGACGCGTTGGGTATGTTGAGTTGTAAGATCGATGAAAGAACAGCAGATCCGAATCTTCGTGAAGATGCCTGGCTATCGCGCAAAATTTTAAACAAACTCCGTACTTGCTCCTATGTATCGCGATTATGTTAGAGTCGAAGTTGGCGTATTGCGGTGGTCGTTGGCGAGGCAGATGGATCTCTGTTTCTGTTGGCGCATGGTTTTGCCAGTGTCCTGTAGTGCTCTCATCATGATGGTCTGGCTTGCCCACAAATTTCAAACCCTTCGCAAGATATCCCGCGCACCAAGTGCTGCACGAGACTAATGTAGGAACCAGAAAATGTGTTGTAAAAGGAACATGCATAGACCCGAATGCACATGGAGTAATCGAGAAGATATTCGAGGCTTACCTGTTACCCATGCTGAATTATCGGGCCACCAACAGCCACCGTCGGGATACCTGATCCGATTCTAGCAAGTTATCGAGTAAACTCCTTGGAGGACGATGATGGTTTAAGGAGCTGAACAAAGGCAGGATTCAAGATAGGCTTCAGGGCGCTTGCTGACTGCGGATATCTCATGTCATCAACAGGGAAATTCGTAGAATTCTCTTTACCCTCTATAAGCTTCTGTCAATTCTCAAGACTTGAAAGTCGAAGGATCATATCAACGATTACCTTAGACGTCTTTACCCGCCGCCAATCTTGCATCGGGACCGGACATAGATTGGTGGGGTCCGATGGGCAAATGAACAAGGATGGGATCCTATTTTGAATGGTCAAAGGAGCGCAAAGCTCCGACCTACTAACACCATGAATACCATTATACAAGGTCAATTGGACCGCGTTGAAACAGCTCTCAACACCCTCACGGACTCCATTACATCCTACAACCCTTCTGTACCCGCAGCTATCGACCTTCTCGCCGCTGACGACGAGCTTAACCAAGGCGTCAGGCAACGTACATTACCCTTCAAACAAGCTCAAAAACACCCATTCACTAATATGGTTGCCCAGTCGCGACCCATCAAGACAACCATGCCCGTATCCTCCGCCTCAAGGAGACCACCAATGCCCTAAACCACCACATCACCTCCACCATAAGTCTCCTCGCCGATACCCGCAAAGAGCTGCTGGCTACTCCTGCAACAGTCTTTCCCGAGAACCAGCGCAGTGTCCCGTATTCTGAGCTGTTAGACTACGCAAAGCGAATAAGCCGCTTTACCGTCCCACCGACGTTTCGATCTCCCGCGCCTGTAGCTGCGCCGGTCTCTCAGCCTGCGAATGCCGACGGTGTCAATGGGGTATCTGATGCGGCCGTCCAGGGTGGCACCACTACTCCTGCAGATGGTGAAAACAAGGGCCAGGGTATAGGTGTCTCCTCACTTGGGCAGGGAGAGGTGGCCTGGCTGGATCCGCTGAACCAGATTCCATTTGTGCCGTGGCCGAGCGAGGAAGTAATAAAGAAGGGGGCTTTGGCGCAAATACAGGTTATGTTGGAGCAGGGTATTAATCCGGATGGTGTTGGTGCTGGCGGGCATGAGGTAATGAAAGAGATGGGAGATGCAAGCGTTAAGCAGGAAGGTAAGGATATCAGTGAGGTAGTTGATGGACGGCCCGAGATGGCTAGGGAGTCGATCAGCGGCACAAGGCAGGTGCAGAAGAGGGAGGAAAAGCCAAAGGTGTTTGGCGGCTTGGATTTGTACGACCCTGATGAAGAGGCTTGAAGCAGACCATGAAGAAATGCAAAAAAGACGTGAGAATTTCTAACCATGGACTGATTGATTGGATGTGTTTCTGTCTAGTAGCAGTGTTTTTTTTAGATGGTCGGCTATGATACTGGAACAACGATCTTCTTCCCACTGACGCCTTTTCCGTGGTGATCAATCGCCTTCTGTATGCTATCCAATCCTCCCTCTATCTTCTCAATCTCCGGACTTGGCACGTACTTCTTTTCCACGAGTGACTTCTCCAGCCAATCATTGAAGAGCCATTTCCCCAAGTCTTTCTGGTCGGTCACAACACGAAAGGCTCCGGTGGTCCAAACCGTCACATTCTCGGGTTTTTTGATGTCTTCTGGCCATGGGAGTGTGATGGCGAGCTTGCCCCCTCCGAATTCTTCCAAAACAGCTGCGGTGTGTGGTAAACTTGCGCTCTTTGAGATGCAATCATATGCGTACTTAATCTCCATACCAGCTGCCTTGACGAATGATATGATATTCTTGACCACAGCAGAATCGTTATAGTCGAAGACTTGAGTAGCACCTAAGCTCTTAACATAACTATGATGAAGCGGACTGCAGACTGCGAGGACCTTGAAGCCAAGTGAAGCCGCGATCTGAACAGCTGCCGTACCAACAGCAGACGAGCCACCCCAGACAAGGAAACCACCGTTTTGCTTGCTCGGAGTTCGGGGGATTTCCAAACAGGTAAAAATCGCAACTCCAGAGGTGGCAACGGCCATAGGGAGCGTAGTGCCCTGCTCGAAGCTCACGTTGTCCGGGATCTTGACGGATGCATTCTCAAAAAGGATGGGATACTGCTGGAATGCACCGTGTTCCATCTTGCCGGTTGCGATTGATGGCGCAAAGCCAGCGATTCTGTCGCCCTTTTTGAAGTGCTTGACATCTGGCCCAACAGCCTCGACGATTCCACATGTGTCACTGCCAAGGATGAAAGGATAGCTTTTGATGAAGAAGCCAGTTTGTTGCATCACGGAATCGACAGGATTGATGGCAACGGCATGGTTTTTGACGACAATCTCGTTGGCTTGAGGAGAGGGAATGGGGCGGTTTTCGATGATGAGCGGGCCTCCGGCTTCATTGAGGACAGCGGCTCTGTTCGACATGTCTTCTAGTTGATGTATCTACAATGTCAGTAGCATTTTATTTGATAGTAAATAGTGTGAGGATACCAGAACAGTTCTGTTATGAAAGATGCGACTATTCACAGTACGGATTAGTTTGTAGCTCGTCTAAGGTACCCCACTGCCCCGCTTGTAGATCTCGCGTGCCTTATTCGCGTGTATCATATCTTGGCCACTAAGGTACCAATGAAGCTAGAACAGAGTCGCCGGAATAATGGCGTTTTATCTCTTGGCGATCCCTCGAATGATGCCCCTGAAGCACTAAGGTGTACTCCAACCCCTCGGAGACCACTCCTCTTCACTTTCTCATCTACCAATTTCGTCTCTCGTTAACCCATAGTCACTCATTTTGACAACAGGAGCTGGTCCCTGTGTACCACTGAGGAATACTAAACTGATCAGCTTCATTCTTTTGGCTGTTGTCATTGGCTCTTTCTCAAACACTCTCTTTACCATTCGTTCCTTTGTTTCAAGCGATTCACCCGCCAGCAGCCGCAGAAAACCCCGGGAAATCGACTTCTACTAGTTTCAAGGACTAAAAACCTTGAAATACTTAAGGACTGCAAGGTCGGTCGAAGTTGACTGTGCAACGAGGAATGGATTCAGAGTCAACCTTTAGCAACGTTACAACTCACCCCACACCCACACCCCAAGATCAGACTACATGTGTCCGTCAAAGAACAAATTCCTTTGATTGCGAATCCCTATCGACCGATTCGATGGTCACTGTACGATTATCGGATGCAACCATTTCACCCGCAATGATCGACGCGTCAACCCACAATGAGGTGGTGGCGGATTTTCCTAATTACGAAGATGGGAACGCTTTGGAGGATGGAGACTCAACAATCGACAGAGACCGAAATGGTGTTTCCTTTTCCAAGGACCTAGACTACATCGAGAGAGCACATAGAGCATCTACAGCATCAATGCCGAGTATTTTAGAGGACGAGACATTGGACTCAACGTCTAGCACTTTCCGCTCTCGAAGTGATAGCTCGGGTACTCTCTCGTCAGCTGGTAGCGCTCACGTTGACTGGGAGGAGCTGGAGAAAAGCGAAGAACAAGCCCCGCGCGACGAAGGGTCTGACGAGGTAAGTCTCTGATTTACTTTGGAACTGTATGTATACTAACATCATCATAGTCTACGGCTTTTCTCCTTGCTAGGCTTGAGCAAGAAAATAATGCACTAGCAAAAGACCCAAAAGCAGCTCTTGCCAGGGCTAGGAGTACACGGAATCGTAGCAAGTCACGGCCTCCATCGATACAACAGCTAAAAAGACTTGTCAACGAACCAGCAGCACCATCCCTCCGTTATTCCATGATACCGGATCCTCCTCCAATGACTGAGCTGGAATTCTGGGCCGCCCTTGTACTTGACTACCCTCAGACAGTTCAGAGGCTACCTACCCTGACGTCAAATAAGATTAGAGGCGGAATCCCTCCGCCCTTACGAGGCGTTGTCTGGGTTAGTATTGCAGGCGCTCGTGATCGCCTTTTGGAGGAAGAATACGATAGACTCTGTGGGGAATCAAGTCCTTACGAGAACCTAATTGGCAAGGATATCGGCCGAAGCTTTCCCAACGTCGAAATGTTTCGAGATCCATCAGGCGATGGTCAAAAGATGCTGGGTCGGGTCTTGAAGTGCTTTAGCCTTTATGACTACAAAATCGGATATTGTCAAGGTCTTGGCTTTGTAGTTGGGCCTTTACTAATGCACATGGGAGATAAGGAAGCATTCTGCGTGCTTGTCCGGTGAGCAGTCCGAACTTCAGTTCTGCAAGCGCTTATTAACGTTGAAATAGTCTGATGGAGCATTATGACCTAAGGTCATGTTTCCTGCCAGACCTTTCCGGCCTGCACCTCCGCATCTATCAATTCCAGCATCTGTTATCACAGCATCTTCCAAGACTTACAGCCCACCTTGAAGCGCTCCAAGTGGAGCCACTCTATGTATCACAATGGTTTCTTTCATTCTTTGCGGTTACCTGTCCGTTGCCCATGCTCCTACGCATCTACGATGTAATTTTGACGGAGGGAGCTTCGGAGACCTTGATGCGCGTCGCCCTGTCACTCATGCGCCGCAATGAGGCAAAAATCTTAGGCTGCACCGAATTCGAGGACGTCATGTCGCTACTCCTTTCAAGAGGTCTATGGGATACATATGGCTCTAACGCTGATGATCTAGTAAATGATTTTGTGGGACTGACCGGGCTTGTAAGCCGCGAAAGCCTAGAAAAGCTTGAAGGTGCTTTCAAGGAGATTCAGACCGAAGATTCGGTTGCTAGAAGTTCGGTGCCTAGCGTTCAAGCCGCCGCGTCTCGCTTTCTTGGACGTTTCATGACAGGATCAAGCTCATCCCCGAAAGTCACGTCACCTACATCAAGCCTATCAGTAACAGCACCGTCGCGACCTTCAAGCTTCCTACGCCGAACGCCATCCAAACAGAGCATGGCATCCACTCTTAACTCCATTGAGAGCTCGGAAAGTCATCTCAGCACTACGTCAACTGAAGCGACTGCAATGTCCAGAAATCAGTCTGCAGACTGCACTCCTGTAAAGCCTAGCTTCTTGGTTGCCAGTACCGCATCACCCTCCGTAGGCGTCTCGAACACGGACAAGAACCTCCACAACCAAATTGAAGATCTTCTTACTGCTTTAAGTGATATGCAACGAGAGCAGACGCTTCTAGCCAGCGAGCTACAGAAGGAGCGCGAAGAGCGTGAGGAAGATCGTGCAGCTGTTCAGCGATTTCTTGAGCAAGCAAAGAAGTCTACCGCATTGGACGCAATTTCAGAGGACCACGCACAGCAGGCATTAGAGCCTACCCCTACGTCTGATATCCTTCCAGTCTCAAGAGAAAACGAGGATTACATGTCCGAGCTCGCGCAACACTTCGCGGTGGCAGTCACTAAGAGGTCTTCGATTCTGCTATCCAAACATCAGATGCGGGAGGATGTAAAGCTATGGAAGGATCAGTATGAGGTCGAGGTGACTAGATCTGCTGAGCTGCTGCGTCAATTGACAGATCAGGAGACGGAAAATGCCCGCCTTCTGGAGCAATTCAGAGAAACGCGGTCACGCATGCAAGAGGCACATATGGACAAACAGCGATTAGAAAAGACGGTTCAAGAGTTTAAAAGTCGAAGATCCTCGTATGACGTTGTCATTGAGGCCGCATCCCCCGCTGCAGACTCTCCAGGTGGCTTGCGCGAGTTTAAGCTTGGACGATCTGGCTCGTTCCGTTCGCAGGCTACACCCGCGTTTTCAAAGCGTAGCAGCAGTCTCGGAATCCAAGCTGTTCTCGCAACAGAAGATCATAAGCCACCTGCAGAGGATGCTCTTCTACTTGAACTCGTCAACGCGAAGACAGCTGAGGCCGTTGCACGGCAGGAACTTGAGGAGGTCAAAGGGAAGCTGGACTCTCTACGAAGATTGATGGGCGGCACCATTGCTTCTCCTACCGTCAGCGGACACCGACCAAGTCCCAGCGAGCCGTGTATCGTCAAACCCACAAGCATCGGTGCTTCAAACATGTCCGGGCCTATGGCAAGACAGGCGCGAGAGGGCCTGAAAGTCACTCCACCAGCCACGTCAGGTGGGGGCTTTTTCAGCGGTTGGGGAAAGAGGACGCCCTCGAATCCTGTGTTGATTGCAGGAAGTTCGGAGGCTTGAAAATCCCTAATCAGAATCGACAACATCTCCTAATCCGATAACGATATTTTGCTTCTTGACACTGGTTCTAGGGGGAATATAGTGCACACTTTTGACATGATCCGATGTTCTCTCCTTCAAGTGGTCTGACCTCCACAGTAGCTAGGTCTTGCTATGTTTGGGAATTAGTCCAATCCAGGGCTTTCCAGTCTAATATACTTTTAACTCTTTATTGAATTATACTGAGGGTGTAGCTATTCTAAATTATAGTCAAAACGCTCCAGCAAAACCTACCCACACTACAAGTTAACCTGACTGAACAACCTCAACGATAGAAGTAAACTCAGTCCTACAGAGAGTTGTGGGATTCCACGTATGCAGTCAGGGTCGCAGCAAGATGAACTACTTGTCACAGTAGCTATAGAATAGCTTCAGCTTATTCGCCAACTACTTAACCTTCGTTCTACGTGGCTCCCCATCCTCTGCTGAAGGCACTATATACGTTTGACCATCTGTAAGAGGCAATAGCCAATTAGCGCAAACGCCCATCACTGCCCAGCATGAAGATGAACTATGATGGAAATGTATGATTCCTCGCAAGTTCGAAGGCGCATTGCTAATAGCCCCATTTAGGGACATTGCATCAGCTCGAGCAGGAGCTGAACGTCCTAATCGTGCCGGGGACGGAGGTTCATCAGTCCATCTGCAACATCAAATCGGGGTGCTGGTACTGCGGCCTTCGGATGCTCCTCACGATCCTTCGTTGCGAATTTTCAAAAACAATGACCCGCTAATCCAGAGCTCGCAGAGCTGACACGAGGGCATACACGCAGATCTGGACTACCTTCTGGAAGTTTTCAACCTTGACCTGTGCCACAGCCGTATCCTTCACCCAGGGTATGGGCTCTTTGGCATTAGCGCCAATGCTTCCTCATCTGGCTGTTCCGTCCGGTATGGAGAGCAAAAGCGATGTCCTACTCAATCTTCATGGGTGCGTTTATACTTAGTATTATTGCAGCAGCGTAGACTGAGGCAGAGGAGCTCGGTCACTACTCGATTTTACCTGCTGATAGCCTATCTATAGAATATCCAGCCGACCGTCATTGCTGATGTGATGTTCTTGCACGAGAGGGTATTTAATAATAGTCTATACTTTGCCTTTTACTTCGGACCCTTAATGATATGCATCTACATCTCTGTTCTTTTGAGTTGTTGGAAGTGGAGTCCTCTGAAGAATTCCGAGCACTGCCGACCTACAATGGCTGGCTTAACTTCTAGTGGGTGGCTCAACGCTACAATGCCTAGCATTACGTTCCTCATGGTAGCCGTCGGCTTTCCTAGAACTAATTGGCATCGTGCCCATCCAGAGAAAATTGCTCGTACGACTACTAACCATTCAAATCGTCTATCTAAGGAAGGCATCACATTTAGCCAAAGGTGCGGTTTTTGAGAAGTCACGCACTCTCCACGACTTCCTGACCTCCCATATTCCGCCACGTCCCAGAAAGACCTGTACCTTGGGAGGGGCATACCAAGCACCCGGTAATTTGAACTCTTTTAGCGTAATCTGTACGCGTTTAGTATCCTAATTAATCTCTGGATCCCGTGGAAACTCTTCACGTTCCCGACCTTGGAACTTGCCTCCTTCGCCGTCTCTTCGAGCGCCTCATCATCCTTCACACCCAATCTTAGCCAATCAGAGGCTTTTGCCGCATCGCCGTACAATTTCTCACCAAAGACCATTGGGTTGATTTCGCAATCATTATCTGAACACTGATCGGACTACTCACTACAAGGCCTCTGAGTGATTAGATTAGTACGAAACTTACAGTACAGGACAGGGTAATTAAGGAGCCGGAGATGAGATTGCCAAGTGTGATTCACTCGTTTTGGTCATGATGTTGGGGAACTTTGTGGTTGTGTTTGGTTATCAGCGCTATTAACACTGGGAGGCCGGCCATGCAATACTCCATTAATACGTCGTGACGCATGTGCTGCTTCAGCTACTTTGTCCAGCACGATTGTTTCCGCCTATACGGGTTCCAGAAGCTTACAATTTACGATAAGGAGATTGTCATAATTGGCTGGACCTGCGCAGGAATCCAAGGCACTGTTCTTCCATCCATGGCATCCACATATGCCGCGGACCCCAGAAGCCCGTTTCTGGTTCAATATTTGTGAGCATCATCGTCAACAAGAACGTTTGGACTTATAGATTCTCAAAGTTCATTACTCCCTGGATCATCTCGAGCGGCTATGTGTCGCTGATTATGACGAACATGAGTCTACTCACGCTGTGGTGTCTCTTTGGTATTCTGTTGTAGTACAAAGGACAGGCTTTTAGGGTCTGGACAGAGGGTAAAAAGTTGCATCATATTTAAACGTTTCGAAATAGAGAGAGCAAAAAGGTAATTGCTTGATATTTCCTTTTTTCATAAGTGACAGGATCTGCGCAAAAGGGCCTCCATGTTCATCAGCTATGCCAGCGGGGGAGGCCAATAGATACTAGGTACCTCAGATCCTATAGCTGACTTGCTTGATACGTAGGACTTTATCGTCTTTTATATCCCATAATAGGTTAGGTCTACTTCTTGAGCTGGATAGGTTAATAGCTGAATACCGTTATTTAAAACTCGTAGAGTGAAAACAACCAGTGTATTCGAATGGGACGACTTCAATGTGAATGCTCTAAAATATCACACTTCTTCCTCTCTGCACATGGGATAAGTTTATAAGGCGGACACATTGAGCGTTTCCTGAAAGTGGTAGGATGACAGTAAAGGCTGTACCAGTGACCTCATGACTCCAGCTCGCATTTGTTCTTTTTAGTGGGACATCATACCTTTTTTAAACCGTTCGGTAATGTATAGTTGTCAGAGTACCATGCTCGTTCTGGATTTGAGGAGATATGGAAGATACTTATAACGCTAGTGGCTTCGCTGACTAAGCGACCCCTGGACTAAGGTAGTTAGCCTATCTGAGCCTTACCCGAGGTACGCGCGCTGTGTGTCACGTAAGGTAGGTAAACAAACTGATGCGAACCGCCAAATTGATCTCTCCAGGTGCGACACTCGCCCACATTTTCCTTGGAACACAATATGGTCGCCCTCAATTGAGATTCTACCGGGAGATCGGAGTAGAGAGGCTCAGCCGTCATCAGTACACGGGCAAGAAAAAGTACGCGAGTCTGTCTGCGAATATGGATTCTTCTATGGTAGAGTCGGTGGTCGATGATGGGGATAATTCGGATTACTTCTCCCCTGCGCCCGCGCCAGTAGTTGTGAGTATTACCTTTGATTTACCCTAACCCGTTGGTACCTGAGCTGCTGTACTGATCTATTAATATGTAGAAGGCCAAGGCCAAACCCAAAGCCGCCCCCAAGGCAGCTCCCAAGAAGGCAGCAGCAGCGCCGAAAGCACCAGGGAATAAGACGTCACAAATTACATTGAAGTCGAAAGCGAAGCCAGCTCCCTCGAAGAAGCGAGCTAAGCCCGATACGGAGGATGAGGATGAGGACCCTGAGGGACCCTTGTTGAACGAGGACTCACTCCTTTCTGCAACACCACCCAGCGCTAAGAAGCAGAAGAAGGCACCGGCACCAAAGAAGACAGCTGCAAAGCCTCTTCAAGAGGTTGAGAACGAAGCTATGGGTTATGATGGCGCCGAGGATCCTAAACCGAAGAAGGGGTCAAAGTCCACGGAAACCTACCAAAAGGTGAGTTATGAGGAAGATTTGACATGGTAGGGTGAACTGACAATGAATGCAGCTTACTCAACTTGAACACATTCTCAAACGACCTGATACCTACATCGGGTCTGTGGAGCGGAGTGAAAAGCAAATGTGGGTGTACAACACTGAGATGGACTCCATGGAAATGCGGGAAGTCAGTTTTGTACCTGGGCTGTACAAGATCTTCGACGAGATTTTAGTCAATGCTGCCGATAACAAGCAGCGGGACAAGAACATGGATACCATCAAAGTTACAGTCGATCGCGAAAAAGGTGAAATCAGCGTCTATAACAACGGACGCGGTATTCCAGTTGAGATCCATGAGGTAATGCTATAGGGACCGATTTTAAGAGGAAGCTTACTAATGACATCAACAGAAAGAGAACATTTACATCCCTGAGATGATATTTGGTCACCTGCTCACTTCTTCCAATTACGACGATGATCAGGCAAAGATTACCGGTGGCCGTAATGGTTATGGGGCGAAGCTTTGTAACGTCTACAGTACCGAATTTACGTTGGAAACTGCGGACTCGAAGACGAAGAAGAAGTACAAGCAAACATGGACCGACAACATGAGTAATATGGGCAAGGCAGCTATTGTACAAAACAAATCCGATGATTTCACGAAGATAACGTTCACACCCGACTTTAAGAAATTCAAGATGACCGGCATGGATGACGATTTCGAAGCCTTGGTAAAGCGAAGAGTCTTCGATTTGGCAGGTACTAGCAGAGGCGTAAAGGTTTACTTGAATGGCGAGAGACTCAAAGTTAATAGCTTTAAGAAGTACATGGAGATGTACACGAAAGCTATCAAACGAGAACGCGGCGATGAAGCAGCCAATGACACTTCCGAGATCATCACAGAGAGTCCTGACGTACGATGGGAAATTGGCTTTGCTGTATCGGATGGCACTTTTCAACAAGTATCATTCGTGAATTCAATCGCAACGACCTCTGGAGGCACCCACGTCAACTACATTGCAGACCAGATATGCACAAAACTTATGGACATTGTCAAGAAGAAAAACAAAGGAGGCGCTGCGCTCAAAATCAATCAAGTTCGGAACCACATCTTTCTCTTCGTCAATTGTTTGATTGTCAATCCTGCCTTTACGTCTCAAACCAAAGAGCAACTGACTACCAAGCACACTCAATTCGGTAGCAAATGCTCTGTCAGCGATGACTTCCTGAAGAAGATTGCCAAGACAGAAGTAGTAAACAACATTCTGCACTTTGCGCAGCAGAAAGCGGACCAGATACTCAAGAAAAGCGATGGAAACCGCCGCAGTCGTATGGACAATCCTAAGCTTACAGACGCCAACAAGGCTGGAACCAAGGATGGCTACCGATGTACTTTGATTCTAACCGAAGGAGACTCGGCCAAAGGGCTGGCGATAGCGGGTCGATCTGTCGTCTCTCCAGATTTGTTTGGTGTTTTTCCACTTCGTGGTAAAATACTAAATGTTCGAGACGCGTCAGTGGACCAGATTTCCAAAAATGCGGAGATTCAGAATATCAAGAACTTCCTTGGGCTAAAACACAAGACAAACTATACGGACTGTAAAAGCCTCCGCTACGGACATCTAATGATTATGACGGATCAAGATCACGACGGAAGCCATATCAAAGGGTTACTCATAAACTTTCTCCAGGTACAATTTCCAAGTCTGCTCAAGATCCCCGAATTTCTTGTCGAATTCATCACACCCATTGTCAAGGCCTACAAGGGGAACCCAAAGCGTCCCAAGCAGTCCCAGTCCTTTTTTACGATGCCTGAATACGAATTTTGGAAGGAGCAACATAAGCACGAGCATGGCTGGGAACACAAGTACTACAAGGGTTTGGGCACAAGCACGACAGAAGATGCTCAGGTCTATTTCCGAGACTTGGACAAGCACCTCAAGGAGTTCCACGTCATACAAGATAACGAGCCAGAGCTCATTGAGCTTGCATTCTCAAAGAAGAAGGCTGATGAACGGAAGGAATGGCTCCGCCAATTCAAGCCTGGTACTTATCTTGATCATTCTACGAAAGACGTCACATATACGGACTTTGTCAACAAGGAGCTCATCCTCTTCAGCATGGCCGACAATATGCGTTCTATTCCATCTGTTGTTGACGGGCTAAAACCTGGCCAGCGAAAGGTACTGTTCACATGTTTCAAGCGCAACCTAAAGAAGGACATGAAAGTCGTCGAGCTTGCGGGGTCGATTCTGGGTCTTACAGCATACCAGCACGGCGAAACTTCGCTTCAGTCAACAATCGTAGGCCTTGCTCAGACTTTCGTTGGATCTAACAACATCAACTGTCTCGAACCCAGTGGAAACTTTGGAAGTCGACTTCAAGGAGGTAGCGACTGCGCCAGCGCTCGTTACATATACACTCGTCTCTCGCCATTTGCTAGGCGAATCTTCCATTCCGCAGATGAGCCTCTCTTAACCTACAACACTGACGATGAACATACGATTGAGCCTGAGACATACGTTCCGGTGGTTCCAATGGTCTTGATAAACGGTGCTGATGGAATTGGGACTGGGTGGAGCACATCTATACCCAATTACAATCCTGAAGACATTGTGGACAATCTGAGGCTCCTGATGGCTGGTGAGCCGATGAAGCCCATGACACCTTGGTTCCGCGACTTCAAGGGCAACGTAACTCAAATGGCTCCTGACCGATACAAATTCAGCGGTATCATCAAGCAGACTGGCGAGAACGAAGTAGAAATCACAGAGCTTCCAATACGTATGTGGACGCAGGATTTCAAAGATAAGATCGTTGAGATCATCAAGGCGGAGAAAGTGCCGGCTTTCGTAAAAGACTACGATGATTACAATACCCACGAGCAGGTGCACTTTGTCATACGGATGGAAGAAAAGCATATGAAAGCTGCGGTTGAAGAGGGTTTGGAAGAGAAGTTCAAGCTGTCCAGATCAATAGCAACATCAAATCTTGTAGCGTTTGATGCGGAAGGAAGGATCACGAAATATGCCACTGTGGAAGATATCATGAAGGAATTCTACGGCATTCGCATCAAGTTCTATGAGAAACGAAAGGTGGGCACATTCAGGTTTTCCAATAAGGAATACCACTAACGCTGTGCAGGCATATCAACTATCGGAGATGCACCGAGAGCTTGAGAAATGGACTAATCAAGCACGATTCGTTCAAATGATTGTCGATGGAAAGCTTGTGGTGTCTAAGAAGAGGAAGACTGACCTAGTGGCGGAATTAAAGCAAAAAGGCTTCAAGGGTTTCCCCAAGGTTAAGGATGCCATTAAAGAAGGCGAACTTGAACCAATTGCAGACAACGATGAAGAAATAGAGGCAGATATTGAGACTGGGGCAAATGCTTACGACTACCTCTTGGGTGTAAGTGACAAGGTCGCGAAACATGCGTTGCACAGAACTAATTATATTATAGATGCCTATCTGGTCGTTGACCAAAGAGCGAGTCGAGAAGTTGTTGCACCAAATTGGCGATAAAGAAATTGAAATTGACATATTGATCAAGCTCTCGAAGGAGGACCTCTGGAATCGTGACCTAGACGAGTTTATCAACGAATGGAGATTCCAGCTCGAAGATGAAGACCAGCGCCACAAGAAAATCGCAAGTTTGGGTCGTCGAGAATCGAGGAAGCTGAAAATTGGTGCTGGCAAGGGCGCTGGCGGGAGGAAACGCAAAGCTCAAAGTGACGGTACAGACGATTCGGATTTTGGACCTACCAAGAAGCCTGCTGCAAGTAAGCCTGCCGTGACCAAACATACACAGCCCAGACAGGGCTTGCTTTCACATCTTTCACCGCTAGCGAAAGCAAATCAGCCAAAGCCGAAGGTGCCCAAGGCGCCAAAGGCTACAATCGAGGGTAAAAAGGAGGCCCCAAAAGCTATCGAGGTCGCTCAGCCTGTTAAAAAGGCATCTGACGACATCTGGATGAACGTCGACGGCCCCTCTGACCTAGGCTCCGACCCTCCCATCGCCCCGATTTTCCAAAAAGCTAAAGCCGCAACAGCTACAACCAAGAAATCCGCACCGCGGAACATCCTCAAATCCGAAGACGAGAGTGACGAGGAGATTCTCAAACCTACGGCAGCTTCTCGGAAACCCCGCGCCGCTGCGACCAAGCCCGTCAAATACAATATCCTCAGCGACTCGGACGACTCAAATGGCGACGACCTCCTTTTCGATGTGGGCAAGATGGTCAAGGGTATTGGGAATGCATCTGCAGATCAGTCATCCACCTCGAGACCGCTGTTCTCCACCAGCATGTCCCGGCCGGGGAGTAGCGCGGGATTACCGAAGAAGTCATCGTCGGCGAAGCAAGCGATGGACTTTGATGAAGACGATACAGATTACTCGAAGCTAGTCCCAGCGAAGAAGGGAACCACGGTTACAGCCAACGCGATGGTATTCTCTGATGATGACGACGTGGACATGGACGACGACGACTTCGGCGCCGTCGAGGCAGCACCACCGAAAAAGCCAGCCGCGAAGCCGAAAGAACTCCCAAAAGCGAAAGCCAAGCCCGCCCCCAAAGCCGCACCCAAAGCCGCCCCAGCACCACCGAAGAAACTACCCTTGAGCCCAGCGGCGAAAGCGTATGCGGCCAAGCAAGCCCGGAACAAGAAAACCGTCCTCGACGATGACGACGAGGACGACGATGAGATTGAGAAAGTTGCGAATGAGCTTCTGGATGACGGTGACGATAGCGAAGACGACGACGAAGCAGCGCCGGCTGTTGCAGCGAGGCCGTCGAGGCGGGCGGCTGCGGCGGCGGGGGTGAGGAAGGCGTGGGTGCTGGATGATGAGAGTGAAGAGGAGGAGGGTGAGGGTGATACGAGGGATTTTGAGACGGAGGATAGCGATTGAGTGAGGGTTGGAAGGGTGGGGTGTAACGTTCCTGCACTTCAATGAGCGGTAATAGGGTAGCAAGCGTTGTTGAGGGTTTGTGTGCTTTTTTTCTGCCAGGGGGGGGGTTTTATGGTTGTATATGCAATCCGTCATATTCTTATACTCTACAGTAGTTTGCAGGGTCGTGTCTTGCTGCTTGCTTGCTTGCTGTATCTAACAATTCAGATCCATCCATCCATCCATCCCCCTTTGCTTTCTCAATCACCCCCACCCCTCAATCGTCTACTGTCTACTGTCTACTGTCTACAAACCTTCCTCCCGCGCCCCAACCCCAACCCCAACCCCAAATCCCCCCAAGTTATCTCAATTGTCTAAAAATGAAAAAACTTGAGGGAGGGGGAGGGTTTTGTGAGGAGGGGGTGGTGTTTGGGGTGGGGGGGGGGGGTTTATGTTTGGAGGTTTGCTAGATGGGTTGTTTGGGGAGGGATGCGTGGGATAGGGGGGGTGGGGGGATGTTTGGAGGAGGAGGAAGGAGGGGGGGATGGGGGTGGTGGTGTGGGGTATGGATGGATGTGGGGGGGGGGGGGGGGGTTGGAGAGGTGTAGGTGGAGAGGATGGATGGATGGATGGATGGATGGTGAGTGTGCGGATATCTTGGGTTTGTATTACGTTAAATCGATAGATCTGTTTGGTTTTTTTGGTTGAAGCCTTGACGAGTGAGATGGTTTCGGTCTTTTGAAGGGTGTGTTATGCTTTTGGGTGGTTGATTATTGTCCTGGGGAGATGAGACTCGTGGTATGGAGATGTTGGGATTTCCTGCATACACTTGATTTTCCCAAGCGCGTCTTTCCGGGTTGGCTTGATTGTCAAACAAAGTTTTTTCAATCGAAAGAGTTCGTTAGAATTGTAAGCATCTTGGGAATGGGAGAAGTTGTCGTCCATAGCTTATGTTTCGCTGTTGTCGCTTTCATGTATGCCGACTCAATTTTCTAAACTCTTAGGACCAAGCTTCCAGCACGACTTTTCGGCTCTATCTGCAAAGACATATTCTCCGGGTAGACTTTGCCTTTGTGCAATGTTGAGAGTATTCTTAGACACGGCATTACCCTGGTCTTGGGGTTTCTTTCCAGTCTCCGAGGAATTAATGACAGAGGGCAAAATCCCACATCTCCCTTCAATCATGATTGCTGCATATTTGGTCACCAAATAATACAGCGAAAGTGGCTGATGCCTTGTTTGTAGGCGTCGGCATTATTCAATAACTCATGACTCTATTGAGGCTTGGACTGCGGTGGGCGGTGCTATCGATAATTATCTCGGCTGGAATGTTTGTGGAAGGCTGTGCTGAGAGGCTTACGAGCATATATGGCAGTGCTGAGCTATGGGGGTCTTTTTAGCCCAAGTCCTAGCACGAAAGTACATGAGAGCGAGTGCTTGTTTCCTATAGCCACTTTTTCTAGACCCCAGGTCTTGTTGAATGAGAAAGAACAGAGCCCTAAAGCGTCTAAATGATAAAGACCTACTGCCCCAGGAACCCCAGGGTAATAACAAGTACTACCATATCAAAAGATCTATGCAAACCACCATCGATGTTGGGAATCATATCATCCTTGTTCCCATGGCCAGCTCCGGATTCGGACCCATGACGATGAGCAATTACTGAATCAGTCATTCCATGCTGTTTCCGCCGTTTGTGTCAGGACATTGTTTGCTTGAGGTTTCCTGTAACTGGCGGTTGACAATGGGGCGTAAGGGAATTGTTTGACCACTGGGCCAGCCACTGTTCCTTCATGCTGCTGTAGGTCGAGCAGCGCCACAAGTTCATGCAAGATTCCTCAAGAGGGGTTAACGCTGATCGGAACCGGGCCGCTTTAATGACTGACCGGAACACATGCTCGTCAAGACTTTCCCTCAGACACTCTCTAATCTGCAAGACTCCCAAATAAGGCAGGGTTATCGGACAAGTGACGGCAGCAATACTCGGGTATACCATGGCGTTGTCACAAAGCTATACTATAGCGTAGTTAGTCCGGCGAACGACTGGATGTATGAGCACCAAGAATGGCGGAACGATTATTGTGCGCGGAAGTGGATGTATGTGATTGCTAGTCGGCGATTGCAGCTGTTTTCTTGATGAAGTGTTGTTGCGTGGAACGACGGCCAGAAGGGAGGGGACCAAAGTGGATTCGGTGACCTCGCCTCCTGGAAAACGTGGTTTCTCAATACGGAGAGGCTGCGGTGACCTCGCTTGGAAAGATTTGGAGGTTCCTGGGTATGGAACGGTACTGTAGTGTACATCGGTGACCTCGCTTGGGAAAACTGAGGAGATTCAAAAAGGCGGAAAGGAAGGGTTGGTACGGAAAGCTGTGGGAGATGGGAAGAATGGCATTGTCATGGGAATTGGAGGCATTACAGAAAATCTTGGAAGAGATATGGCAAGATGCATCGAAACGTGCGATCCAAGCCTTCGTTCTGATCAGGCAAAGCAGCCATTTGTTCCGATTCGATGAGAGAGCGCGATGGTGAAGCGTCCCCCTGGGGAATGTGAAGTAAAGGCTGCGGTGTCACTGAGTAATGCAGGTTGGAAACGGCAGCTAAACCTTAAAGCAAAGTGGTGGTGTGGTAGGACAGCAATTGCATTGGATAAAAGTATTTGGAAGCGTTCCGAAAGTGTCAGGGTGAGGAGACCTCAGATACGCTGGACATTAGCTCCTAGAAAGCTGAATGCAATTCGTAGTAGATGGACCACAACGGTCTCAGTGACAACCTTTTATTAGAATGCCTTTAGGAGAAGCATCAGGTAGGCTTAAAAAAACCTTGCTATTCGTCAGTGCCGATACTTTTACGACCCACTACGCACCAAGGAAGCGTCCGAGCTACCTGAGAAAGACGGCTTTCAGACATCACGGGATCTCTGACTGAACCCGACAGAAGAGGCACAGTAGGTGGTATTGACGCTGATTTTGGAAGAAATCAGGGTTCAACACGGGACCATTCTCCAACAATCGTCCTTGGTCAGTCAGATCCCCTGAGCGTCGTCTCCAACGACAATGGAACCCGCAAGCGCAATTCCGCTAATCTTTGACGGCACATTGTTGAGGGGAAACCTTCTGCGGATTTTCCAGAAGCCGTCTAGAATCCAAATTCCTGCACGATCCCTTTCCATACTCATGGCTCCATGCCTTTTGATTCTCACCCTACATGCAAAGCTAATGCAGGACGTTCTTCTTTAGACGGCTCAGACTAAGGTTGTTTGGCCCGCAGAACTCTTTGTGTGCGGTTGCTACGCTTACTGCTCTTGGCCTAATGAGACAGAGGGACCGCGGATACTTGCAGCCAAGGTTGGCTCCTAGGAGATGGATGCGGTGGGAAGATAGCTGTAGGCACAATGTATCGTCAAAACGTAACGAATCTTCTTTACCGGCAAGGTGTGCAGTGACTTGGGGTTTGGACTCCGCTTCCCACTATCATGCTGCTGTTCTGATCATCCTGCGAATATCAAACCGTATATGATGGACTGACTGCCTTGCAAAGTCAGGTGTGAACGTGACATGGCAGACGTTGTTTAGGCCACTATGGTCAGGCATATGTGCATCGAGTCTCTTTATCAATCCACCCAAAGTAGAGATCACGCTTCTTTGTTCTGCCTGTCTCGGCATCGGTGGTTTTCCATAGCCGCTGCGTGCACCTACCCGAGTGGACGAAGTACCAGCCAACACCTCCAATCGAGGGAAAATTGTTCGATATGTTTTCTTATACTAAGGCTGGAAAGAAAACAGCGTAGACAAATTCACGCGGCGTCACGACACTCAGGCGAATTCTGATCTGCTGCCAAAGTCACTTGACTAAGCATACTCATTGGACACGTACTTGGTTTGAAGCTGACCATGTCAATCGAAGAACCCAGCTACGTGTCGTAGCAAGTCTGAGCCTACGGGTCCGGACAGATACTGGGTTAAGTGAAACATTTGCCAGGGTACCTCGATTTAGTCCTTTCTCTGAGGCTTCATGCTGATGCCGGCATGTGGGGATGCTTGTTCAGACGCTGGAAGATAGCCGTAATCCTCACGGCCCATCTCCGTGGACGACCCCATTTCGATCAGAGCCGTGGATTGCGGGTTTCATCGCAACATCTAAGTTATAATAGATCTCGGACTTCGTGAGCAGGAAGTCGCATCAAGCAGGAATTCGAACACATATAAGGCAGGCTGATTTCCTTAATCGAGTGAGCCGGACCCCATCATCTTCCGCTTGCTTCACCGCTGTCTTTCTTTTTACTGTTAGGCTGCCTCGATAAGAACCAGATCTGACGCTAAGCCTGGCATTTCAACCCTAAAGACAAACAGACGTGGATCTCTTTCGCCAACCCGGCAATATCTTCCTTCACCGTATCGTTCGTCTCTCTAACATTATCACGAACTTGCATAAATCTGCACATTCACCAACAAAGGATCTCAACGGTGGGCTGCGTCTCGATTCTTCCTTCTGCCTTCTTCCATTGCGCTTGGACCGAAAGGACTGCCACAGGCTAGTTTCCAGAAGCAGAACATGCATCTGGCTTGAGAGGTCTTTGACTCGTTGTCTAGCTGGCCATAGTAGTGGAGCTCAAACTCTAGGGCTACGCTCAGTGCTGTGTTTGCCAGCATAATAAAACGTTGAACCCATCTTCGAAAACGATTTTCATATACCATCCGTGGATCAAGCTTCTAACGTTTATTGTCTTCCCTAGAAACACAAGTAGTGCCAGACCTTCTTCACAGACTTTTCACCCGAGACCAAATCATTCACAGCCTTCTATTGTGGGACGGCGCATCTTCAACGCACCGCCATGGTTTCTGTTGCGTCGCTTCTAAATCCGATCCCTCAATCTTTCGAGCGGTATCGGGACTTCCCAAGTCCTTGCTCAAGCAGATACACCCCGGGTCCTTCACCGCCGCTACCGCCTACCAAGAAACAGAAGATGTCCAAGGATGCTGCAATCTTCGCCAAAGGGAAAACCAAGGGCGAGATAAGGTATCAGCCATGCGAAATCCAAACCGACGGCATTGCAGCACAGCATGAGAGATTTCGAGTCTTTCCAATGGGTCACATCGCCGATTACTGCAGGCATATTCCGTATAACAGCGACAAGAAATCTTTCCTTGAGAAGACTGGCAGGGAGAGCTTCGAAGGTATTTCACCTCACGCAAGGTGGAAAAGGTCTCAAAAGAGAACAGCGCTGACGACACCGCTCAGTCTTTCAGTACACTTTTAGAGCACCGGATGACGATCGAGAATACACTGTTATGTGGGACTACAACATCGGGCTGGTCCGGATTACACCCTTCTTCAAGTGTTGCAAATACTCAAAGGTTTGTAGTCGCCTCTTGTTCTATATCGGCCATTTGTCCTGACACAACCCTAGACAACGCCGGCAAAAATGCTCAATTCGAATCCTGGCCTTCGTGATATCTGTCATAGCATAACTGGTGGCGCACTTGCTGCACAAGGTCCGTATCGCACGGCTCGAGATAGTGATACGCGGCTGACTAGCGTAGGATACTGGATGCCATATGAGGCGGCAAAAGCAGTGGCTGCCACATTCTGCTACCACATCCGATACGCCCTGACGCCTGTGTTCGGTGTGGATTTCCTCTCATTATGTATCAGGCCTGAGGACCCAAGCTTCGGCCGTATGATTATCAACCGCAGCATCGTACGGCAATGCACCGAAGCAGCTCGTGGCTTTCGTGCACTTTCAAGGGAGGCATCGTTAGCTAGCAGTCCCCAGACGCCAGCATCGCAGACAAGCTATCCTGGATGGACGCCGAAATCCCTCCGACACAAAGCAATCAAGGACATGGACATTGAAAGTGAGTACAGTACAGACACCGACCGCAGTGATAAATACCTTTTCTCTCCTCCCAATTCTCTTAATTTCAAATGGACGGCTTTGAACACCCCGCGCTCTGCCAATACACAGCAGTTTCAATTACCCTCTCCTAAGCAAACCATGACTCCTGCCTCAATTTCCGAAGACAATATCTCGCAAAATAGCTCGAGCAGCGAGGAAAGCGGATTGGTGAAAACAAATCTGTCGGAGAGAGATGAGGATTATGACGAAGATAGTTCGTCCCCCGATTCGTCGGTGGAAGTTCCCGTGGCGCCAAAACGAAGGAAGAAGCCTGCGGCCTTGACGAAGGAAGCGCGAGCGGCTTACACGCTAATGCAGCTGAAGATGGCAGATGCAACACTGCGAGAAGGTGCATGCCGTACCAAACGCCGACGCGCTTCTTCCTAGACCGCCCATATAAAATGACCAGATGAAAGAACGCATAGGAGTACGTATTGATGTTCATGAGTAATGCATACTTGGGGAAATGTCGATCTTGGGTTTGGACTGATCAGAGATACTTTTTGCTTGGAGATGCTTGTATTTGATAAAGCATTGGTCACTCAGTGTACGATAGAAATCATAGAGTAACGAAAGATGAAGGCACGATGCTAAGAAGGACAAGGATGGAATGAAATACTGGATTTGACTCGTTCTGTGTTATGTAGTGAGTCAGTCCTGAAACCCACAGGTAGAAATAGCCCCCAGCTTAGCCATGGCAGTACTAAAGTGAACAATAACTGGAAAGAGTGGTAGATGCTTTGAGAGCGTACTGGTTGGGCCAGGTCATTGCCACATGCGAAAAGCTGTCGCGTAGTCTGATCGACTGTTTCAACGACCAGGTGCATAACATCGTTGGCGTCGTTATCGACCTGTGATGCTAACAGAACACGTACTCTCTGGTCTCTACGTAGTTGCAGATGTTTATCTTGCATTAGGCTATGAATGGAAAAGCTTGCATTTCAGTTCTTGTGCGAGCGCTTGCCGCGGACTTGATAGCGTCTACCTTAAGACAAGAAACATGTAAAGCCTGCTGCGGACTACTTTCTAAATCTAGTTCTATGTTGACCGCGAGCGACCTTATCAGGGTCGAACAACGATGTGGAAGAGCCTCCGTATCGTCTCCCATCTCTTGGTGTACAGATCATCTGTTAAAGCGGTACAACAACCACTCGATTCACCTCGTGCCTGCATCCCTCTTCGCGAAATGTAATCTTGTCATACATGCGGTCAACCTTCATTAGTCAACTACTTTATCTGCACCGTCTTGATGATCTGATCTTTTTGATCGACCGGCCTGTCATTCCAAGCTAACTCTTCTGCATCCCGCTCACCATCGGCTGCAACCGTAACCGAATAACCCCCCAGCTCAAGATCTCCCTCGCTCCCACTCTTTTTGCCATGTCCCCACTGCGTATCCCCAGTCGCAATGCGCTCTTCACTCTCACTTCGGATGTACCCATCTTTATCATAGTTGCGTCGACGCACAGTGCTGGGCCCGACGCCACTGCGAGACTTGAGAGGGTATCGATTCGAGTTACCTCCGCTGGTGGGCTGCTTGAAGGCGCCAAGGTGGAAGATGCGGGAGATTAGCGGCCAAAGGTGAGGAACGTTGGCGACGATCACAGCAGTTGCCGTTTCGCCAGCGTACCAGTTCATGTAGATGAGGGAGCCCCAAGGAGCGGTGAAGTTTTCGATGCGGTTGAGAAGCGCGCAGAGAATCTGTAACGAGGCGATTCGGATTAGAGGGTCCGGTTCAAGAGCGGGAGAGCGACAAAACAAGCAATGGGGATGCTTACTACCAGACCACCGAGACTAAAGATGCCCACGAGAACTAACTTCCTGTATAGAGATTAGGACTGGCCGGTGATTTTGGATGAGGATCCAGAGGGAAAGATGCTACCTCTTAAGGGGCACTTGTGCCTTGAGGACGAGTGGGATAGGCAGGCACAACATGACTGCGTCCGACGAGATGTTCCAACAAGCATCGTTGATCATGTGGCTCCTGTAAGTGGCGCATTGTTCTGTTGAGATCGAGAGATATCAGTGGTTCGCTGCTCGCTAGTTCTTGAAGAAGGGGCCCAGGGGAAAGAGAGGATCATACGATGTTCTGCATCAGGTGGAATCATGTCCCAATATCTCTGGAACGGACGACACCAAACTGTGAAATAGCATATTATGACGACGACGTAGCCAAGAGCTACGTACCCGGCCACTATCATGACTGCACGATGGTACTTTGGCAATCCTTTCCTAAATCGTTGTAGAGATGTCAGAATGCTTCTTTACTTTCTCTCATCTTTTCCCCCTCCAACGGCTGTCATCAGGACGCTGTTGGTGCCTTCCAATCGCCCAAGTCCCGCATATATGGTCCGATCTCGTCGCACAAGGGGAAGACTCACGTCATGTTGGAATAGAGTATAAGCAGGCAAGCCTTGCAGCCCCAGACGCAGGAGACTTTGCAAACCTCCATGGCAATCGCCCACTTGGACCCCAAAATCGCCTCGTCAAATTGCTGCTTGGTCCAGCCTACCACTTGGTCTGCTGTCACGTAGTTGTTGCCCCAGATAATATTCGTGTAGATAGAAACGACAACAATAATGAAGCAACACTGTTGTTATCACACATGTAGACGATCAGCCAGCCGTTCAACATGAGCAATTTCATCGTTCGAAAGAGAGAAATGGATCAAAACGTACGATGACCAAGCCCATCAGATAGTCATCAATCTGGAACTTCTTGAATGAACCGAGCAATATCCTGCGCGAGGCTCTGTTGCAGCAATCATAGTTTATTAGTCGACGATTTCTCCTGGGTGCGGAGGGGATGATGGTGTTGTCTTGGAAGGATGGTTAAACGGGGAAACGTACAATCTACATACAAATACGAAGAGGACGACGACCAGGAGCACCCAGCACTCAGTGGTTATCGAATCTCCGGCCGCCATGGTGACGGCGGAGTATGCCACGCGCGCTGGGAAGGCAGTGGAGTCTGCGAACAAGACGCAATGAATGCTTTCAGGGTAACATGGGTGGATACTGGTTGAATTGATTGGTTTTCACCGGGGAATTCCCGTACAGCGTTTTCGAGATGGTAGGAGAGTGATGAAGTATGCAACAGAGAGAAGGGCGGGTGAGGCCTGGTTGGAAGGCATCTTTGTAGATATGTACATAGATATTCGCCATTCCTAGTCCCCTATCCATATCGAGTACCTGAGCGTGCTTAGATAGACTCGAGTTCAGATCATTTGTCCGTGCGGGTCAGCCTTCACCAGGGATGCAGGGATCATCATCGAGCCCCCTGCTGAGAAGGTATCACAGTACCTTATGTTGGATGTGGATGGGATCCTTGCCACTGTTGCTTCGATCAACAACCGTCTCTCCGACTCGGTGTGAATCACAGTGGGCGAGAAATCGCTACGCTGCCTTTTCCCCAGTGTTGGCATGTCTGCAGATTACGGTTTAGAGCGCTGCCCGAATGAGCTGGTGCTGGTTCTTTAGAGTCCATTTCCTGGAGTCTCTAGAGTATCGACAACGTACATCTGTAGACGAAGGCATGAATGTGCACTTACTACCTTACTACTTCCACTTTGGTGGCTATCGTATTCATGAGGCGGTACTGTGGTAACTGGTACGCCATGAATGGGAGGTGATAGCGCTAAAACCGGAAACGGAAGAAGCTCACAAGCTACCTATGTAAGGTAAACTGACCCAGTGGGAGGAAAGCGGAAAGCGGAAACCAGAAAGCCAGCGTCGTCTAGCGCGGAAGTCCGTCCATGTCCAAGTTGTGAAACGCTAAAGTACTGGTACCTTACGTGGACATCTCTGGGGGCTTCTGTATCAGCACGACCAACCAGTTCAAAGAACGCATTGACCAGTACTACACTCGCCGCAACGAATCTTTTCAATCGCGCATCTGCAAGCTACGACTTGTCTCGAGCCTTCTTCCATGAACGGTTTACCCTGACATTCCTTAGTCTTGGCTTCGAGAATTAGCGCGGCTCGGAATGTTGGTAGACGTGTCCCGACAACGGGGAAGACGATCCCGAAGACGGAAGACGGTCTCTTGGCTGCTATTCTAGTCTGTGTACACTTAGCTTAAGTACTACCTTACCTTATGTACTATGTACTCTCGTACTTCAGTACCCCCTATCGATCACCAATCCAACCAACAAGGATTGAACGTTTCCGCCAAAGCGAGTATCACCACAGCTACCTCCGTAAAGTCAAAGGCATTCCACATTATCCACTTCCACTGCGGATATTCGGGGGGCGTTGGAGTCGTCGCCACCTACCTTGGCACCTCATCTAGCTCCCCATAGAGAGAGTAGGCTGATACCTATCACTTGGTCAATTACTTGTGATTATCCATCAAACAACCTACAGTATCTACCCACATCACATCAACTCATCCATCCATCCATCCAAACTCGGCATTCCCCCTCCTTCTCATCAGTACACGAAGCCGTCATGCGATTTCACCTCAAAGCTTGAACTGCCACGAGAAATTGAAACCGAATTCTACTTGTCAAGTGATCAGGTCGTAACAACATACATACACGGAATTGAGAACCTAAAAGTACCGTAGTATTTGCCAAGCTACCTACCTACCTTGAGGTACTTAGCAAGCTTGCGGGTACAGCCTTTGTGACAGGCCGTAGGGTCATTTTCCCTGACAGATCACAGTTGGCAGCATCAACTGGTGCCCGCCCTCTGCTGGCCAAGTAATCGATTGGACAATCCCCCCTCCCCCCTCCCCTCTCCCCTCTCCCCCCTCCCCCGCCCGGGCCCCCCCACCCCCCCCAGCTTACCTCATCCAGGGTTCAATTCCCCCTCCACTCTTTCGAAGGTACAGTACCTTACGCACCAAGATTAGAGTACAGTATTCCGTAATCCATATGTATAAAACTGCGGCTAAGAGATAAAGGTGGAATTGCGTATAAGATACCTTGTGGGTTTTCTTTTTGGCTCCCTGGCCGGACACAAGCGCGAAGTTTACGTGTTTCTTTTTTCGATTGTGAAAGAAAACGCACCTTGTGATTGGGTTGAAAAAAGTTTTATCAAAGCGGATCCTCCATGTTTTCGCCATCGAGTCGCAACGTCCCGTCGAAATGTCCGTCAGTCTTTGCATCATGGTCAGAGCTTCGTGTCAAAACGTCTGCGAGCTAACAACCTCGAGTATACGAGAGTTTGATTTGTCTCGGGCGACCTTTTACTGATCATTGTCAAAACAGTCTAACTGATCAAACCTGGCCGCTTTCCTGTATTCTATCAGGCCCCGCATTTTCGTCTAGTTTGTGCGCCGTCTACCATTCTATAACACCGTATTTTAATGTTTCTCGGCGACACCAGTAGCTGTGATGTGGCGGTTGCACAAGAGGTGTTTCCCCACATCTTGTGGTTCTAGTTGAGCCAAGAGACCGCAGAAATCGTATAAGATTGCGTTCTTGTATGCCAGATTATGCGGTAGCAAGGTAATATGTACCTTATACCTTAACGTATGCATGGCGCGCAGCTACTGCTGTTCGTGCATGCCGGTGCCAAACACCATAATGCCAGAGCTCCAAAACACTTGGTCTCGGCCTCTGCGGTCCTCCACAGTCCCCACGTTTCATGACTTTCGTCTCTTCCTTCTCATCTTCAGTTCCCTTATTCGAGCCCTCTCTATAATGGCAATGAACTCTTTGCAAGCTCTAAGAACAAGTCCCTACCACTTCGTCGACAAGTAAAGTGGAGTATTTCCGATCCCTCTCCTTCCTCATCATGAATCCCCTTAACCATCCCGGCGCCCACCAAATCCCCGAAACCGATGTTGAGAAACGAGGCGAGCTGGAAGACTCCGCAATCAATGTCTCCAGCCTTGGTAGCGACAGCCCCGGGGACAACACCAAGAACTCCTTCAGCTCTCCAGACTATCATGACATCCCTCTCACACCCGTCCTCCTCAAAGGCAGGCTCGCGAGATGGAACGCCAAAGTAGAAGGCCTGGCCGGCCTCGAAGCTCGCGGCGTCACGCGTGTACTTCCGGAAGAGAAGCATGGCGGGAGCTCAATGGGGTATCTGCAGATGTTCGTGCTATGGTTCAGTATAAACGTGGCGGCGACCAACCTGGTCGTTGGGTTTCTTGGGCCCCTGGTCTTCAATCTCGGCTGGGTGGATTGCGTCTGCATTGTCATCTTCGCCAACGCTCTCTCATCCTGTGGACCAGCTTATACTGGCACATTCGGTCCGCAAAGCGGAAATCGAACCATGGTATGTCTGCCCACGGAATGCATATCCTACTGTCGTTCATAATAGTAGAGACTTCGTTTGCTGATTGGATATGGTGCTTACATGCTTAATAGATCCTCGGTCGATATTTCATGGGATACTGGCCGTCCAAGATCACCTGTATTCTCAACATAATCCTTCAGTTGGGCTGGGGTATCATTGGATCCATCATCGCCGGACAAATGTTCTCAGCCGTCAATGGCGCGGGCCTGAGCATCGCCGTCGGCTGTGTCATCAGCGCTCTTTGCCTTGGCTTGATCGCCACCTTTGGTATTGCCATCCTCCACACATACGAAAGGTGCGCTCCCTTGCCACTCTTCCCCAAGTCAAAACGAAGGAACCCAAAAGCTCACAGCAGGATAGATACGCCTGGATACCGCAAATATTCGCCCTCCTCGTCCTCATTGGCTCCGCCGGCCACAACTTCAACACCTCCCTGCCATCCGTCGGTCCCGCTGGCACAATCACCGCCAACCGCTGCTCCTTCTTCGCCCTCCAATTCTCCATCGTCATCGGGTTTTCCGCCGTCGGCGCCGACTTTTACGTATACTACCCCACCAATACGAGCCGGCGCCTCACATTCCTGATGACCTGGGCAGGCACGTGGACGTCGCTCATCTTCGTCAACCTCGTCGGCGTGGGCATCGCGACCGGCGTGGCCACAACCCCCACCTGGAGCGACGCCTACAACACCTCAACCGGCGCGCTCCTCCTAGCCTGCTATGACCGCCTCGGCGGCTTCGGAGGGTTCTGCGTCGTTATCCTTGCCCTGGGCAGTATCGCCAACAACGCACCGGGCACATATGCCGCGGCCTTGAGCTGCCAGGTTTTGGGCCGCTACGCTAAAGCCATCCCGCGTTGGATCTGGTGTCTCGTGTTCACGATCATCGAACTCGTCCTCTCCGTCGCTGGCCGCGACCATTTGTTCAAGATCTTTGAGAATTTTCTGCCTCTCATGAGTTACTGGCTCTGCCCCTGGCTGACGATTGCGCTGGAAGAGCACCTCCTGTTCCATGTGCTGCGGGGCGTGCCTTTTGACTGGACTGCCTGGGAGGACAAGAATAGGCTTCCCATCGGGGCTGCGGCGTTACTTTCGTGGCTCATTGGTTGGTCTGGTGCGATTGTTGGGATGGATCAGGTCTGGTATCAAGGCCCTGTTGCGGTAAAGATTGGGGGATACGGGGGCGATATTGGAGCATGGATGTCGATTGCTTTTGCGTGCGTGGTTTACCCGCCGTTGAGGTACTTGGAATTGAAGAAGTTTGGCCGGTAGAGAGGAGGAGGATGAGCAGAAGAATCTGCGCTGGTGCCGTTGCTGTCGTTTGCACATACCAGCATAGCGTTCGTGAGAATAGGTGGTCTGTCGCTATCCCACATTCTTGCATGATGAGCGGCTGTAGTCGAGATTCTCTTTGCACTGAGGTATTTCGTTGATATAAAGATTCTTCATTGCTCTCGGCGTCATGGAAGGTCAACGAAAGTAGATGACCTCCCGTCAATACCGCATGGCATAAAAATTGTTTGACAACCAGACGTCCACTATTTCATGGCTTCGAACTGTGAGAAAAATATGTCAAGGCAGATGGCCAGGCTTTTAAGAAGACATTTCAGCGGCTCAGCATTGTCTTTCCCCTACCGATTCCAGTTAAATCATTTTCCGAATTTGACGAGTGAGCTGCAGCATCAGGCAAAGCTTTTGCCATTGAGAACACCCGTGAACATAAGTACGCTTCCTTGACGGAACAAAAAGCATCAAATATGAGACCGAATAACAAGAGCAACATCACCGCCCGAGACGGCTAATTCTTTGCGACGACAAGAATCCCAAAATGTGGCGTCACCTTATAACTCTCAAGTTCTTCCACACTAGCACCACCCTTGCGATTTTTTAAGAATTCCTCAGGTACGGTAGTCACGCTCCACGCTACCTCGCCACGAAGCCCCCCTTCTCTCGCAGCAGCCTCATAGACCTCCTTTCTCAAATGATAACAGTCAAAGTCCATATCTCCATGTTTCGTGTCAGCATACGCATGGAAAGTGATTCCATCCTCCACGGCTCCAGAAGCACTGCAGAGCAAGCCACCCGATCCACTTGGTCTAGCCTTCCTCTCTGCTTCGACAAACGCTGTAGGATCTTGCGTCGGCGGCGGTGTCACGCCGACGAAGTGTCCGCCGTCTTTAAGGTTGATTGCAATATTGCGAAACATATCCACCATCTCCTTGCCGCTGGGTGCGTAGTTCAGCAGCCAAGCGCCGAAAACAAGGTCGAAAGGACCGCCTTCATACGCCACTGATTTCGAGCAATCGGCCACCATGAACTCGATCATCGCGCTGTTCGAAGGCATGTGAGAGCTGGCAGCCCGTGCCTGCTCGAGCATAGCGGAGGAGATATCTACTCCGACAACCTTGCTGGCTCCCCACTTCAAGAAATCATACGAGTAGAAGCCTGATCCGCAAGCGAGGTCGAGGACAAGCGCATCTTTGATGAATGGTGCGGCGGTTTCTTGGACGTTGGCGCGCTCGATAAGGGCGATGGAACTTTTGCGGACCTCGTCGTAGGGGGCTTGAATGGTATTGTATTGAGTTGACATCTTGCTCCAATAGTAGGCTGTGACGATAAGAAGTATTAAGGCTGTAATGTTCAAATGCCAGCGCTGTAGTCGATATGCAAGTTATATAGAATGTAAGTGTTCGCCTGTTATGAGTTCTCTAGAAAATAAGATAAAACGTTCAATACAAGTACCACAGTGCTATTCACCGTGCCACACACTCGAATGCGTGGCATCGTGGCACGATTGACACTTGAGATGCTAAAAATAACAAGTGAGGAGACTGCGTAAACCATCTCAAATCAGACACCTTTTCACCTGTACACAAATGTACTTGGCATTGACGAAGTGATGAATTCTTCTGCATTCAGTCAGAATCTCCTCCGTATGTTGCTCAAGTGAAACACGTAGACTTCCAACAATGTATTGACGTACAAGCCATTGAAAATACAGTACTGTACTCTCTATCACACGGATTATACTTGAGTGATTGATTGGGTTTTCACATGTTCTTTGTGTTTGGGCGTCATCCGCCGCTAGTGAATCGAAATCAAGTTACGGAACAAACTTGTTCTTTCGTGACGATTTGCTCACCGTCAACAACACAGGAACAACCACCTACTTTATCGTCCTTCAGAGCTGCTTTGTATCTTCTCATACATTCCAGTTACTGTCCAGAACTACATAACTGCCGAAATGTCTGATGCACCTCCTCAGCTTGGAGAAATTCCGCAGCAATCCGAAATGAGCGTTCCGACATTGTCTTCAAACATGGACAGCAACACCACTGCAAATGGCAATAGTTCGGTACAGAATGCAAAAGACACCATGTACAACAGTCAGGTAAGCTCCTAGTACTTGCCCCAGCTTCATACCTATTGCTAACCATCGTGTTCGCAGTGTTTCTAGAGCTCGCGTGACCACGTCTATATCATTGACCTCCTTTACAGATGCCCAATACGCAATGAACACTGTCCAAAGCCACCCAGTAACACAAAATGTGAAAGAGTCTGTTGCCAATGGTTAGGTACGAATCTCTATACGCAATGTATGTTCGACCACTAGCTAACTATGCAAATTCTAGTCAACCTACCACCTTGCTTCCTAATGCTATGCTTCCTAATGCGATGACTTACATCAATCAGGCCCTGTTGCGGAGACTCTTAGGAATGAGCATGCAAAGGTGACTGCAGGGTTTCAGAATATTGCGGATTCTCATGCACCACCCAGCCAGCCCGCTGCAACTGGCCAAACCTTGACCAGTACGTCAGTTGGCCCACTGTTCTGGCTCAGCCGTGCTGATACATGCCTCAGAATTCCACGGTTCCTTTTATAGGCTCCTCAGCGTGAGTTTCAGTCACAAGACCTTACAGTTACTATACTGACAAACATTAGTGGAAGGAGCCTCGTGCCACAGCCACCGCGTTTGCGTTGACGATGGCCTTTATCTTTGCCGCTCGCTACCTGCACATACTTCCTATGATGATTAAGTGGTCGCACTATGTTCTCGGAAGTAGGTCTACCTGATCCTTGTGGGGAGTACTGGCTAACGCGGATCAAGCTATGGCGCTCCTTGAAATCCTCGGTCAGGCTGTTTTATCCCAAGGTCTAGCCTCCGCTTTCCGACCAAAAAAGTATTTCACAATTCCACGTGAATCGCTCGAACGGACGCTCGAGGATGTTGAACAATTGATTAACTTCTTCGTCATCGAAGTCCAGCGCGTCTTGTTTGTGGAAAATATCAAAGTCACGCTAGCCGTCTACCTATCATTACTGCTTTCTTATCAGCTCATCAAGATCGTACCTTTCTGGGGCCTCTCTCTTATCGGCACCTCCACCTTGTTCCTCGCTCCATTGATTTACACAAGCAATCAAGCATTCATCGATGAGCATCTTTCCAAGGCTTCCGAAGTTGTCAACTCGCAAACAGCCCAAGTCAAAGATATGGCAAGCCACCATACCATTCGTGCCTCTGAGACCGTAAAGGCTTACGCTGGAGACTACACCGCAAAGGCCCAGGAGTACATCGGTAGTGCCCGTGGCCGTTCCACCTCACCTGAAGTCAACAACAAGTCTGCCGCGAATGCTCCAATGAAAGCTGGACCAGGAGATGCCCCACAGTACAACTCTTCTGACTTCCCGCACGCTCCAAAGCAAGAGCCGACTCCTGGCGTGACATCCCATCAAGAGCAGTATGAGAACTCCCATCTCGGTGGGCAGGCCCAACCTGCCTACTAGATGGCTGCGAGAGCCTGTGTCTAGAATTAGACGCGAGACGTGGGGAACGGAGAAAAAGGTATGAAATTTTTGTGCCAGCAGCCTGGGGGAGAGAGGACTGCAACGGGACTGTGGAGAAGCAGCATTAAGAAGCAGCATTACTCTGCAGCAATGATGGTATGATACTAGACAGGAAGGACTGTTGATAATGGGCATGTGCAGTAACGGCTGTCCACACAGTCACGATATCATGCGAGTCCATAAACGTGCGTGGTGTTTCCTTCAAAAATACTTTTTCTTGTAGCAGGTATCATACGAGCTTTTCTCACCATTCTTCCCGATTTGAGGTCGACAGTTTTGCTAGTGAATAATTTAACTCTTTGTTATGGAAGATCGTGAGCAACGACGGGTTTTGGATGAGGGTGGCGGGTGTGGACAGTGACTGCTCGAGTTTGTGCCACACCGACTGGAAGCCTTCACCTAGGTTTCTTCTTTATAACCCCCTTCCCCTTCCCCTTTCCATTCCCCTTTCCCCCCTCCGAACCCCAACGCCCTCCACAGATGACCCACCTTCTCGTCCTCCCCATCCCTCTCTCCCTCCCCATCTCCAATCGAACCTAAGAAACCCCCCGGTACACCTACCCATCCACGTCCAATATATGTAGGTCACCAGGTTCAGCAACGAGCAAGGAGCACTGAGGATGGGGTTGGGGGTTGAGGAGATGGCGGGGTGAGTAAGGTAGGTAATTGGGATTCGGAAGTTGGTTGTGGGTGGGTGCGTTGGTTATATATACTTATGTACGTGGGGCTGGCTGACGAGGGGGGGGATATTTTGGTGGATGGGTTGGGTGTGCCGAGATCTCGAATTTTGGGGTTCGTGTGTATCACGGGCTTTTGAGTATCCTGGGAGTCGAGCATTTTGCAAGGCATGAGCGTCATGAATGATATGACGATACGGAGGCATTGAAGCGTTTCGAAGCATACAAGCAAACGCAAGGCTGGACGCTTATAAGCCTGAGGTATGGATAGCATCAAAGCTTCTTGTACTTACAGCTTTGGCATCGGGCCTTACCCTCACCTCGCCAAAAGAATCGCACTCGGTTCTTCGGTATTACATAGGACAAGAGTTGGCTAAGATATCATGACGATAGAGCAATTTGTTTCAAATGCGAGCTGCGGCATGAATTTCGTGCTTGAGACATGGGGAGCTATACAGGCTATTCTGGCAAAAGGTACTCGGCACATCTTCTCCGTTCAACCTTCGTCGATGTCAGAACCTATTCCTCAGCACTTTTGTACCCATTCGAAGTTCAGTCAAGGTATCTCCTTAACGGCGGTGTGAGACTCACCCTCCAGTCACTCGTGTCAGGCAATACTAAAGCCATGATATCATTTTCTGGGTCTTGCCAATGCTCTTCAAGACAGGGTGGCGATTGATGCATCCTGCTTTCGACAACAGCTGACAGCTTTTCCTAGACGAAAGCTCCTTTGTAAGCATACATTGTAAGCAGAGCTATATATGTCAATCAGTAATCTACCACGAGTATCAATCTATAGTGCAGGCTGAGACCCACTCTACTGTATTGGTGTCTGTAGCATTCCTGTCCCCATCACGATAAAAGGCGCTCATTGGTAATAGCCAGAGCATCCCGAATCCCATCTTCTGCTCTTGTAAAACACTCGTTAAGGTCCGAAAGGCTGTCCGTCACGGTTTGTATCTGTAAACTTGTGTCCATCTCCCACCGGTTGCGTAATCTGTCCCGATCCTTATCAATGGACTTCTCAGTGTTTTGAAGTCTGGTCACGATCTTCTGCAAAACGTTGGTGGTGCTGTTTCTCTGCTCCAGCTCGTCTTTTGTCATAGCTTGCTCTTCCTTGTTTTCCTCCTTGGTCGCTTTGCTGTTTTTGTTGCCTGGCGCCAGAGGAGTTTGCCGTCGAGTAGACGAGTTTTCGGTGAGAGCTTCAAGTTGGCTCGCTCTGTTTGTTATGTTGGATAGCGCAGGTCGTAGAGTAAGAAGTTGAGTGGGTGAACGCATAACAGGAGTGCCAATGGGAATTTCTTCTGTCAGATCTATGACAGTGCGGCCGTCGATGGTGGAGGGATTTGCAGCTTCGAGCTTGGGCTTCTTGCTTGAGGCTGCTTGATAGTCAATCCCTCCAATCATACGTTTCCTTGCAGGATGAATCTGCATAGCATTTTCGCTACTGAAGTTGGGATACCCAAGATGGTCCGTATTATTGGCTCGGTCCATGTTGCGGATTATTTGGTCTGCACTGATCACAAAAGGGGGCACGGAAGGGAACATCCTAGCTCGATATGCTTGTAGAACGCCTTTTCTGGCTCTATGTTCGTCCGCAGGCTCCCAATGATCCCGTCTTCTGATGGGCGAGTTCCCATAGACGTTTGCAAAGGAAAGATCAGAAGCCGCGTCTCGTACTGCACTCACAAGCTCTATCACGTTATCCAAGTTTGAGCAGTCGAATCCTGCCCGCTGAGCTGCTCGAACAATGCCTGCGTTCCTGCCCGAAATGATGGCAGGCTCTGCACTTGTGATCAGCACAGCCGTTTCTCATAATAGAGGCAGGAATACTTTAGTTAGGTAAAGATGAGGTGGAATTTACCGCGATAGGAGACCTGTAAACCTTGGATGAGTCCTGTGTCAAGGTGTGCAAAAAGACAATCGTCTTCATGTAGCGTGCAGGTCCCTTGATTCCAGGCAAGGCAAGTCAAAGCCGCTGGTGGGGACATTACTCCCGTGTTGCGGTGAGAATATTTACACCGTAAGGGTCCATCGTAGCACCCAACTGGATTCAGTTTCCACATCCGGCAGGTAAGTTGTTTGTAAGAAAATGCCATCCTGACTACAAGAGTCAATGGGGCAGGACGAAGTTCACGAGAGTTACGAAGGATTCACGGCGGGAAAGGTTGAATAAAGTGGAAATACGAAGGCTGGGTTCTGAATGAGATAAAGATTTACTGATGCAGTGTATCTGCGCAGGCGTGATTGACCTAAGGCTTGGCTGACAGTGATGGAACCGCATTACCTCGAGATCAAATACTTTGGCTGATTGTGCTTTATCGACGACGAAAGAAAAGTGCTATAAGAAAAGAAATCTAGAGAGTCTAGGGTTAACTTGGAGTTCATGCTTGCCATGATTCACTGTTTCTCAGGACGCGCCTTCCACAGTCCATTCTCGGCCCATACCACCTAGCATCATTACTTCCACATAAGTACTTTGACTCCTTTTCCGGGCGGATGCAAATAAACATTCTGCAAGCAATATCTTCACCAGCAATGCTTACCCCCTGAGTATGCCTTTTACTAACTTGTGCCGATTTGGAGATGTTGTCCTTGAAAGAATAGGGGAGTGTAGTTTCTGTGGGAGTGCTCTAAGAGGGAGACCATTCAAATATTGCATCTCGATGTACATGTGATGAGACATAGCGATATAGCGATATGGCAAGATGGTTATATATTCAGATAGTGGTCAGGCACGCATCAGTGCAGACACTTTGACTTCGCTTCGACGATTTGGCCTATCGGTTACGCCTAATGCCATGAATTCGTCAATATTTCTAATAGCTTCTTGGAAGTCCCAAGACTTTTTCCGCAACATAATTCATAATCATTTCCTGCAAGAATTTAGTCTCCGTTTTCTCATGAGGATAGTTCCATGACCTTACTCTGCTTACAGGCGCGATGCGTGGGACAAAACACTCCCTCAAATACCTTTCTACATGATACTCCTGTGCGTAACCCATACCACCATGAGCCAGTACCTATTGATGTCAGCTAACAGTCCCTACGAGTTCTAGGAAAGCGCCCAAATTGATCGAGAACTTGAGATCTGTGGTTGCTAGGGTATCTGGCAATCACTCACAGATCTTTCACAAGCGGAGAAAGCGGCTTCCGCCGCCAGGTATTTGGCAGAATTGCATGCGACTCCGACAGCATGAGAGGTTACACTAGGATCCTTGCCGCTGGCGTCGTATATTCTTGCAGCATGGTAAGTAGCGAGCTTGGCAGCTTCCAGATTCATATATGCAGCAGCAAGAGGATGCTGTATGCCTTGATTTTGACCAATAGGCCGTCCAAACACTACACGCTCCTTAGCATACTTCGATGCCTTCTCCAAAGCAGCATAACCAAGACCGAGAGCTTCACCCGCAATTAAACAGCGCTCGGCATTCATCCCGTGTAGCACCTAGTACATCAGCAACGGGTAAGTACCATCATCGTGGCAATAGACACTGAGAGCCTTGCTTACGATCTTGAAACCTTGCCCTTCTTCACCGATCAAGGTATCGGCAGGTACCTGGTAATGATCAAAGAAAATTTCGTTAGCATCAACAGCCCTCCCCCCCATCTTCTTGATCCTCCTGAGATCAAGTCCAGGGGCGTCCTTATCGAAGTCTATAAAAAAGAGCGACAGACCCTCCGATGGCTTCTTAACTTCCGCCAGAGGCGTCGTTCGGGCCAACAGTATCATCTTCGATGCTACTTGAGCCGACGATATCCAAATTTTTTGCCCAGAGATTTGATAGTAGTCACCTTCGCGCACAGCTTGCGTCCTGAGCTTAAGAGTCTCTAATCCGGTGCTGTTTTTCATAATCCATATCATCAACGTTTGGACATCCAGACATAGGGAAAATAAAGATGATCGATAACGATCGATGCAGGAACCAAACGCGCTAGGGAGTCTCCTAACCTCGGTTCTGTGACCCCAAAACAGGCCTTCCACTCTCCACTAATGAGTCTGGGTAACATTTTCTTCCGCTGTTCTGCCGTGGCGAATTTGGCTACCGGCTGAGTGGCATACACATTCGCATGTATGGACTGAGCACCTGCTATTCCAGCTCCGCTCTGCGAAATGGTCTGCAGCATCATCGTTGCCTCCGAAATGCCAAGACCGGCGCCACCTAGCTCTTCAGGCAACGCAATTCCAATCCAGCCATCTTTTGCAAGCGCTGTATGAAGCTCATGTGGGTATTCACCAGACTCGTCACGAGCTGCCCAGTAGTCATCTGGATAGTCACCGCAGATTTTTGAGATTGCGTCTCGAACATCTAATTGCTCCTCAGAAAATCCTGTGAGCTCCATGATACGAGCCTTAGGACCTTGGGAAAATGCACGGTTGGTAATCCATAGTCTTGTGGCTCGCTTTGAATTTAGAGGACGGGATAGTGGTGCTGTACGGAAGTTGAATGAACGTAACAAGGATCGCGAAGCCATATGGCGGATCCTTTCAGACAGATTGGAAACGGACTGTAAACACTGAATACAAGACGCATATATTCACAGAGGCCCGACGGAGTGTTGGATGATACAAGATTTCTAGTTCCCTAGACAGTAGCAGTAAGAAGGTCAATCAAACGTTATCCTCCTTAAGGCTTTGCTCGTTGAATGCCTCTATATACCATTGATCCGTGAAACTACGGAGAAGAAAATAAGTCAAAAGAGCAGGAACTCTCAGAAACACTATTATACGCTGTTGTCCACTCGACTTGGAGTTGAGGTTGGTCCGGCGTCCTTTCTCGGCATCGGAGGAGCAGGGATTTTAGCGTGTGCAGAAAGCTCTGCATTCCTTGGCATTCATTTTTGTGTTACCCCACGGTCCCTTTTGTATGGGGAATTCGAAAATTCAACCCCACCGCCCCCCCAATTGCCCAATTTGCCCAAAATTGAAGCTATTCAGACCTCTTTGTTTGTTGACGTTCTTGTAACCGTTTTTATTCGAAATGCCTCAACGCCGGAGTCAAAATCTACCTCTAGATGACCCCCTCACCCCCTCTAGAGCATCCGGAAGGCGTAGGAAACCGACGACTCGGGCTGAACAGCCGTCAAAGACCACTGATCGAGCTGGTCCCCCCGGCCGTCGCCGTAGAGGAGCTCTCATTCCACCGGATGTAGATGAACCCCGGTTGCCTTCGCCTTCAACTCCTCCGCAATCCTCGCCTTCTGAACCTCAGTTGCCTTCACTTCCTCGACGACCTGAACCTCCTCCACTAAGACGTCCACGGCCTGATTCACCCGCATCGTCGTTACGTCCTGAATATTGTGGGAACGAACCCGGCATTCCTAAAGATAAAGCTGGAAGACCAATGACTTTTTCAGCTGCAGGAGTTGCTGCGCGTGCAAAGCTTCGAAAAGAACAACAGGATTGAGCTGATGCTGCTCAAAGATTGAGAGACAATAAAGCTCGTGAAGAGGCTTGATAGCGAGCTGATTGATCAACGGGAGCATAGGCTTGATGACGTCAGCCCGTGATCTCATTGAATAAAGACTCATCCACGAACACGAGCTGTTCGGCCGTCAAACGGAGCATGTCTGCTACCCAATTCAAACGAAGCTCATCGTTTTGTCTGACTCCTACACGCTGTCCTTTTTTATTACTTCAGCGTCTCCTCTTCAGAATTCTTGATATCGTGGATCGATGCACGTTAATGCCTCACTTCTTTCATATGTACCAGACCATCTCTTTCTGCATGGCTCATGGCTGCTCTTCTAAGTAGGCTATGAGGCCATTTTCAGCTGCCTTAAACACCTTGCGGGGGGCCCCCTTTGGGGCGAAACTGAGGTTTAAACGGTGACGAATACATGAAGATATTCTCTCGGATGCTATACACCGTTCTAGGACAGCAGTGAACTTCTTCGGCGATGGCGGGGGGTTGCCAATGAAGTAGTAGAAGCCGTACGATTCTGGAGCGAATCGCTGCAGGTAGTGGGCCGGTCATAGCTGGAAATGCGTTAAGAACGTCAACAAACAAAGAGGTCTGAATAGCTTCAATTTTGGGCAAATTGGGCAATTGGGGGGGCGGTGGGGTTGAATTTTCGAATTCCCCATACAAAAGGGACCGTGGGGTAACGCAAAAATGAATGCCAAGGAATGCAGAGCTTTCTGCACACGCTAATTCTTAGCGCGAATCTCAATCAAAACAAAGCGTCTCCCAAACACCCGAGCTTAGCAACGAGCAATTGCCAGAACGAAACCTGCGCCCACTGCCAACCGAACGGCTATTGACCTTCGCCACTACAGTTACTCGATACAGTGTTTAGTTCTCATGCATTACACGGAAAAAGCACGTTGAAAGCAGCTCCCGACCCGCGCCCACCCTCACAACAACAATGGCCGCCGTTCGTTCTAAAGCGCAATTGCCTGTCGGATCTGCGCAATGGATCACGGATGAGAATCAGCAAGTTTCGCTATTCGGTGTGCAGGAAGCAGAAGACTTTGCTTTTTCTGCCCGCAATGAAGTTGAATGGCTAAACGAGCACATGGCGGAGATCTTCAGCAAGAACCAAGTGTATGTTGGTGCCTTACCTTGGCCTGACTTGCGCTGACAACGACCAGAGATGTCACCGAAATATTCAAGACGCCAGGAAAATTACGTGGCAAGACTCCGAGAACGGCCAGGAAACGTAATCCTTTAGAAGTTCGAGAAGTATGTTAACATGGAGCCAAAACCCTTGTATATTTCATGTTGCGACTATTGACCACTCCTCTAGCCTTTGACCGATATCTTCTCAACGAAATCCAAGCCACATAAAATTCCATCGAAGGACACAAACTTCAACAAAGAAATTGCAAGGTTTCAAGTGGCAGATGATTCGAAAACTGCTGTACTCGTACAACATAGCAAGGCGAATACAGACTCGGGCTACCATGGTATGTCAGAGGATGAGATGGATGTGGATGAGCCGACTGGTGCCACGCAACCGGTCACAAATCCGCGGACTTTCGAAGAAGATCCAATCCCTCCCAAACCGCCAACTCATGCGCAACCGTTTTCAAGCACGCATTCGGAGGAACGCAGCCCCGTAGATGGGTCATTTGAAACGGCAAAAGAAGACATAACCAGTCGAGATGTTTGCAAAGCAGATCCGCAACCGAATGCGAATCATCATGCGGCTATAGAACTTGGGGTTATCGATCCCCAAATAATCGGACCATCTTTGACGAACGGACCCTTGGGAGAACCTGGTGTCCCAGAAGATGCAATGGATTTGGATGAAATGGACCATGATTCTATACTGGATGACGCTCCAATTGACGACTCACGTTCGCCATCTGAAGGATCAAGTCCGGCAAAACCCTTGGTGCGCAAGAGTAGTCTCACATTTGCTGCCCTGCCCGCACGAGAGCCTCTCACAACGAAGAAAAGCATAGGGTCTCGAGTATCGCGGACCAGCCATTTAGATCAGTCTAAGACTGCCATAAATCGAGGTAGCTTCCTAGGTCGATTCACGGGTGGCAAGTCTTTGGGCGGAGTGCGACAGCCCGAACCAGCACAGGAGGCTGGGAGTAACGAGGAGGTGGACAAAGATGAAGTTGATAGGCCAGAGCTCCCTCGGGAAGAGTCTGACGGCGACATGAAAATGGCGAAACTCCATAGCAAATCATCGACTCAACGATTACATGACAGGATTAGTATGCTAGGCAAGTCGCAGCCAGCGCGACCAACAAAATCGATTCCAGCAGCGGCAGCTTTACCAAACGCTACTTATCCTGAACTTCCTACAGCTGACACGCAGGTTCAAGCTCCTGCAGAAGCATCCGGCGCCGCTACTAAAGCCCCTGCTGTTCATGTACCTGAAGATGATGACGACGACTGGATTGAGCCACCGCAAATGCAGTCAAATGACTTAAGTCGACCCAAGCTGTCTAAAAGCACCTCTGTTGACGTAATGGAAGACATTAGAGGAAAGCATAATATCAGTGACCAAGACTTTGGGTTTGACCGTCATGACAAAGAGCAAAACCGAGAGCCATCTCCTCTACGGCAATCTGTCATGGTCGGTTCCCCACACCGTATCAGGCAATCGCGATCCGCATCGAATTCCACTTTTGCTTCGCCTGCAAGGGCTTGTCCACGCTCAGAGACAAAGTACATTCAAGCGCATGAGTCCAATTTAGAGCGCAAACGTTCGCCAAACCAATCTACTACGCCCATCGGCACTCCTACAAAACGACATGTCGATGGACCCTTGAGTGCTTCGAAGTCGAAGCTGCAGTCAATCATGAAGACTGCACGAGGTTTGTTCACAAGCAGTGCTGGGGTGTCGGCACAAGCGAAAATGGAGACACTATCACCCCATACGAAGCGAACGCAAGGGCAAATGCATGGGTCTCCAAGCGGCAGTACCACGGCTAGCAAACTCAAGTCTTCGGGATTGAACGGCGAACTGTATCCGAATCTTCGACCTGGTGGGCAAATCCAAAGCTTGGTAGACCAGCAACCACCCAAACCGGTGAATATTACAGAACCTCGAAAGACTCGAAGCTCTACTGAGAAAGAAGAGAAAAGGAGGGAGAGGGAAATAAGAGAGCGACATTCGACGGAAGCCGAGCTCGAGTCTATTCGCAAAGCTCAGAGCCAAGACGCTGTGGCGCATAAGCAGGCAAAGACATATAATGCTTCAGCAGATGTTCAAGTGGTAGAACCAGAGACTATCGCTCATTTGAATTCTGCCAAGCTATCGAAGCCAACAAGACAAAGCCCCAGGAGGCTGCAGAATCCGCAGGAAACGCGGCAGCCGATGGAAGCTCTGGAAAGTCGAGCAAATGGCGTTGCTGATGAATCTAGGCCGGCTCAGGTGATGGGGCCCCCTCCGCCGCAAAATCAGTCACAGCCGTCCCAGCTGCAAAAGCCAAAAGACTTGCGAAGACCCGTCAAGCCGGCAAAGGAAGCCGCTCCCAAGCCGAAACCGCAGCCAGTGGCAATCCGAGTTGGCACTTTGTCGCAGCGAATACCACTAACCAATGGTGCACTTTCTTCGAGCCTACAAGAATCCTTGCCTGCATCCCAACCGAAGCCACCAAGCTTGGGAAAGAAGCCAAGTAATGCGTCAATTCATACTACCGCTTCCAATGGTAGCCTAAAGACCTCTCAATCATCAACGACTACCAAGCCCAAAGCTCTTCTTGCAGCTGAGCGGAAGAAGGAACAAGTAAGTGATGTTGGGCCCTGGTTGGAGATGTGCATGCTAATATTTCATAGGATGAGAAGGAGGTACAACGAAAGGCTGACCAAAAGCGTGAGATTGAACGCAAAAGAGCCGCACAGCAAGAAGAGCTGCGTCGTCAGGAGCAACTACAGCGCCAAGAAGCAGAGCGGCAACGCGAAAGGGAGCGTTCCGCCGCTGTTGATGATCCTAAGAAAATTGCGCAGAAGCAAGCCATCGAGAAAAGGAGACTAGAACTTGAGAAAAAGAATCATCAGCGGGCCCCACAACGGCCGGGCAATGATGCTGTAAGTTCAGAGACGTAAGGCTTACGTGGTATCTATCCTCTAATTCCGTGCTACAGGAGAAAGCGCAAGCGCCCCCAGCAACTTATAGACAAGAGCTGGGAGGAGCAAGACCACCTTCCAGGATGCACACGGTGCAGGATTACAGTAGACCTGGCCCGAACCACCCCGCCCCAAACCCTGCGAAGCCACCGATCAAGAGAGTTTTCGAGCCTGAAGTTGACGGCGAGCCTGCACGGCCTTCTCGTACGCAAGGAGGGCCAAGTTACCAGCAAGCTGATGCCAAACGACGGCGGACGGAGGATGAGGAGATGCAGGATGCAATTATACGACCTACAATGGCTCCTCCCATTCGGCAGTCCAACATCCGCAAGGTATAGCATCCAGGACGAGCATATAGACTTCGGACTAACGGAGTACAGGATGCCGTTAAGCCTTCCGTTTTCAATAATAATTATACCACAGCCCCTCCCCCAGCCACTACCTACCATGCGACCTCCCTCCACAAAACCACCACCGTCAACCAAGCATACCAGCAACACCAACCTCCAAGCCAACCAGCTCGCCCCAACGACATGGCCAAATACACCACCGCCAAAATCCCCTTTGCTGACGCACCCAACCCTCCCCAACCCTCCCACAAAACCCCCATGCACTCCAAACCCCACCACCACCAACCCCACGCCAAATCCTCCCCTCACTTCCCCAACGGCGAAAACATTGACCTTGCCGAAATCGCCACCGACTCCGAGACCGACACCTCGTCCCCCGAAGCCGAGAAACAGCACAAGAAAGCCATGCTCCCCGGCTGGGTGCAATCGCCCATTCTCAACGATACACTCCGGCGACAGGAGGAGCTGCAGAACGCGGATGACGTCTTTGGACCCCCGGCGGCGGTCGATATGGAGGGTATGTTCCGGGAAAGGCATCATCGGTTCAGGCAGAGGACGAGCAGTGCGAATTGGAACGGGGCCGATCGGTTGACGGAGGAGGAGGTGAGGAGGGATGTTGAGGGGAGGGAAAGGGTGAGGAGGGAGGGGGGGTGGGTTTTTGGGTTGTAGGGGTTTGGGTGTGGGGGATGTGGGCTTGTGGAGAGATGGATTTGTTTGGGGGGGGGGTTGTGGGCAATGTTTATAATGAGAGTCGAAGAATTGGGTAACCAAGGCGTTTAGGCATAGGATATGGTCTTGAGTCAACGTTCAAAAGTCTCTCATAATGCTCATAATGCTCTTGTATTACATGTCCTTTTCGCAGTTTCTGCTCAATCCGTAGTGGGGTTTCGTTAAAAGCATTCGCTGAGCGGTTGGAATCGGCGTTGCCCTACGTTTCTGAACCTTTTTCTATAGCTGGATATACATATTCCTCGTTGGTCTCGGGGTGCGGGAGCCGAGCTCTGGCACGGGGATCTTCTCGACTTTTGGGGGGGGGTTAGGGAGTGTGTGATGCATTAGATTATGCCAAGGAATGGAATGGAAGAGATGCCCGATTTTTTTTCTTTCACGGTGATGACACGTCAAGCGCTATGACGGTGGTGGGTTAAGGTGGGTGCCGGTGGGACATGGTGATGGTGATTGCAAGCTCCAAAGTTGTATAAAGTAGCTAGTAGCTACATATGGGTGGTAATAATACTACCTAATGCTGACGCTAAGCTGAGCTAAGCTGATATCAGGTACCCATACAATTTTGTTCTTATATAACAACCCTATAGCTAAATGGCGTGTCTAGTGCTTGCGCATCCCAAAGATTCTGGTTGGACATTTTACATGTTATGTACTCGCTTCTTCTCCCGAGGGGGGTTTGTACAGTTTGGTAATCCTACAATCCCTGCCGTTCCTTTGGTATACCTACATTATAGCTTGCTCTCTTTCGTGATCCTGCGGTTATATGGTTAAAGGACCTGTCCTTCCTTGCGCGGGGTTCTTCGACTTGGACTTCCCTCTTCTAGAGTTTTTTTTGGGCCGTCCTGATTACGTGAATATCCCAGTATTTCCCGGTTCATCCCACGGTGCCAGATGCCTTGGTCTTGTAGTCCGGCCACAGCTCCTTCAGCTTCCCATACAGCTCCCTGATACTCTTCTTCTCCGTCTTCTCGCTTCCTTCTTCCCCTTCGACCAAGGATGGCGGCTCCAAAATCGCTGGGAACTGCGGGACGGGATTCCACGGTTTATGAACTCTGTCGGCGATGGAGGCTAAATATGCGAGATTCGACTGCAGCCGGCGCATGTACTCCAAGTATTCCTTGTTCACGGCTTTCGTCTGGGCTGCGGCTTGCTGTGCCGTCTGTTGCGGTTTCTCAGTGATTGCGTTGGGGGTGTCGGGCTTGGCGACATCGGGGGGTTGGGAGGGAGGGGAGGGGTGCCCGGGGATGTTAATTTTGCCTGTGGATTGGAGGTCCATGACTTGAAAGAGGAGGACACGGTTAATTTCGAGGAGGAGGGTGACACGTTGGGTTTCGAAGGGGGAAGGGGGGGGTGGCGATGGGAGGGGTGGTTGGACGGCGTGGGCGGGGCTTTGGATTGTGGTGGGTTTGAGAGGTTCGGAGGTGGATATTGAGACGGGACTGGGCTGAGGAGCGGGACTGGGAGCTTGGGCAGTCATTGAGGAGGTGGGCATGGAAGATGTAGAGGTGGGGTTTGGGTTATAATTGTGGGGAGAGAATGAGGACGTTGGTGCGCTTGGAAATGGTAGCGGGGTGGCTTGTTGTTGTTGCTGCTGCTGCTGCTGCTGCTGCTGATCGTTAAAGAAGTGAGGAGGAACGAATGGTTGATGGGCTTGAGCTAGAAATAGAGAAAAGACGTCAATATTGTAGAAGACGTGATGCCAGGGTGTCCATATAATATAGTTTCATTATGCATACCATTGTGCATGTACTGTTCCTGCATGTAACGCTGCTCCTCTGTCATGCCGGTGTGAGGCCACCGGTCTCCCGGCCTTTGTTGCTGGTGCTGGTGCTGTTGCTGGTGCTGGTGCTGCAGGTGGGCTCTTCGGAAATGGCTGTCATCTGGCACATGCGGTGGGGGTGGCATTAAGGATGGAAGGCCACCATATGTCTGGTTCGGCACATGGTACTGGCCCTGACCCTGGGCTTGTGCTTGTGCTTGGCCTGGGCCTCGCTGCGCGTGAGCGTCTGAGGGACCCTGGGCTGGCTGGATGTAGGAGGGAGCAGCAGCAGCGGCGGCCGTAGTGGTCGATGGAGGATAAGGATAAGCGTTCGGGTCAAACTGCTGGTGGTGACCTGCATTAACGGGGCCGCTGGAGTTCCCGTACATTGGCTGAGGGATATAGTTGCCTTGGTAGGCCATCATATTGTCTGGGGGTGGGGCGAGGCTAGTTCACAAATGATAATAATAATAACAACAATGTGCCGTAGTCGGTAAGAAGATGGGTACGTTCCGTACGGGGTAAAGTACCTATCGTGCGGTGAGACGAGGGGAGACGATGGGTGCCAATAGTGAGTAAGGAATTGGTAGGAATAGGTAGGGGATGGGGGATGTGGGTGCGGATGACTACCGGGATGCTGCGGAGTGGCGCCTATAAGCCTGCAAGTGGGGGGTGGGTGATTGGTGTTAGCAAGTCATGGACTGCATTGGTGGCATGCAACAAGGAACGGGAAAGGAATCGCCTGGTCGACGATGGTGTGCTTCTAATATGGCGCGAGGAAGTATAGTGAATAAATGATAAAGGAGGTTAAGATACCTCGAGTATGCTTGCATGTACATGTTATCATCAGAGGGAGTTTTACCGTCGATGCTACAGTATGGTAAGGAGCTGGAGCTGGAGCTGGGGCTGGAGCTGGAGAAATAGCCGAAGTTTGGAGAGCCTTGCTCAGAACAGGATACCCTTCCCTTCCCTTCGCTGCCTTGTCAGATGCGGATTCCTGTGCTGCTGTGTGTCGTGGGAGCAGGGCAGCCATGTCACCGGTAGTCGGCTGATGCTGCTGCCTTAGCTACCTTGATAGTCATCCCTATTCCACACTGGAAGAGAAGGTCAAGGTTCAAAGATTGCTGGGTTGTCTGACGGCAGCTTCATCCCTAAAGTGGAATAGCATGTAGAAAGTCAACGGAGCCAGGCCAATAGTCAATATCGATATCGATGAGTCAAACATCATTCTTCTTCTTCTTGTTCAAAAGCACAACCTAGTAATGGCCAAATCAATAACTGCTTTCAATTTGGCAACATGTGCAAGGCCAAATATACTGGCCTTGCAACCATACAGATGCGCTCGGGAGTAATTCTATTAAATACAACGAAAACACGTTATTTGATTGTGGCTAACAGCATTTAGCGATTACAAAGATGATGGGACCAATATCCTACTGGATGCCAATGAAAACGCTTACGGACCGGGCTTGGACCTGGCTGACCATGACAAGCTAAGTAGCGGAACAATCAATGGTGACTCGGACCAACGAGTGCTGGAAATTGATTTACTTGGACTGAATAGATATCCTGATCCGCAAGTACTTTCGTCGGTAGCCATTTGGAATTATGTCTAATCTTTTTAAAGGCATCAAATTGAATTGAAACAATTGCTATGTAATCTACGAAATACCCACACCCATACTTCTAAGAGCTTAACGCCAGAAAACCTATGTGTTGGTGTCGGGTCGGATGAAGTCATTGACGCTCTTCTCCGTTGTTTCTGTACTCCTGGCAAGGACAGAATTCTGACATGTCCGCCGACCTATGGCATGTATGCCGTGAGTGCACAGGTCAATGATCTTGAGATTGTCAAGGTTCCCCTGGACACAGGAGATGGATTTTCATTACGACCTGAGGCTATCAAAGCTGCTCTCTCTTCCGATCCTTCGATCAAGATGATCTACATATGTTCTCCTGGAAATCCTACAGCAAGCCTTCTCTCCAAATTAGACATCCAGCACGTTCTTGAACATCCCACATGGAATGGAGTGGTAGTGCTGGATGAGGCGTATATTGACTTTGCTCCGGACGGATCTAGCCTTGCGGAATGGGTCAATGAATGGCCAAACCTTGTTGTCATGCAGACTTTAAGTAAAGCCTTCGGTTTGGCCGGAATCAGACTGGGCATGGCTTTCACATCTCCACCTATCGCTGCGCTGCTAAACAATGTAAAAGCGCCATATAACATATCAAGTCCTACTAGTGCGCTGGCATGTGCTGCCTTGCAGCCAAGGAACCTGGCAGTGATGAGAAGCAATCGGGAAGAGATTGTAAGGCAGAGACAAAGGTTACGAAAGGAGCTACCCCAGATCCCGGGTACGGGCAGTTTTTTGGGCGGGGCTGATTCGAACTTCCTCCTGTTGGAGATATTGGATAAACCTCGCGAAAAAGGGGGAAAGCCGTGCAATATGACTGCTATGGCCCTATATCAGCATCTGGCGGAGACGAAGAATATTGTCGTTCGATTCAGAGGGAAGGAAGTTGGATGCGAGGGGTGCTTGAGGATTACTGTGGGCACAGCCGAGGAGGTCGACTGGTTGCTTGAGGAGATATCGAATGTCTTGGCAGATTTGTTGAAGAGCAAGGATAATGTGAATGGTCATGTTCAGGAAGTGAAAGAGCAAGAGGCGAACACTGTGATAGCGTAGCTGCAAAACTAGATCTATCACATCCGTCATCACATCTATCCAGATGGAAGTACTTCGGTAGTGAGGGAAGATCAAGTCCACCCTGCTGCCTCACATGTCAATGGGGGCGACTCACTTCCACTGCCCTGAAGATTCCCAATCCCAAGACCGTTAGCGCAACTGCGGAAAGCCCGGCGCCGACATTGATCCGGTCCCGCCTAATCAACAACAGCCTAACGACTGCCAGACTGACAGTTCACACTGCATGACCTCTAAACATTGACCAAGGTCTGGTTGGCAGATGCGTACATCCACTCGCTGACCCGCGCATCACCGTGTCTTGTCTTTCTCTACCATCGTATCAACTAGCAGTACCCTGTCTCAGTCTGCTTTCTTCGTGCTGTGAGAGTATCACGTTCTGACCTGATAATGTTGTTCGCAGCTCACTTTCCATGGTGAACCCCACCAAACAACACCGCTACTGCAAGGCTGCCACTACCTTGAGAGCCCCAAGATCTGACATCGTTACCGGCGCAGGTACCGAGAGGCTGTCAGCTTGATTTCGTTCAGTATCTGTGTCATCAGGTCCATCCTTCGAGTCACTTCAAGATCACTTTCTTTGATGTTAGATTCTGGTCCTCATGCTACATTGCTAAAATTCGTTGACACGAAGTTCCTGCGACTGAACCTGGAAAGCTGAGGGCAGCTAGTATATTGTTTTACTATCTTTGGCTTCTGTCTCTGTGGTCAGCTCTGGAGTCGCTCGCATATTGCATAACTCGCCGACAGCTCATTCAGCTGATGCATACTCAGTTTTGTGAAAAAAGGTCTTGAGGGCGCTGGGCTTTTGTTGCGGTCTGACTGAGCTCCATCACCACAATGGTGAAGGCGGACAACCGCCGTGACTACTATGGCGACCTGGAAGTCAAGCCGGATGCGGATGCAAGCGATATCAAGAAGCAGTTCAAGAAACTCGGTAAGGAAACTAACCCCAACTACAATTGTAAACGCACGCTAATTTTGATGTCGGTTCAGCGCTCAAGTACCACCCTGATCGTAATCCCGGCAGGGAAGCGGAATTCCTCGCGAAATTTCAAGCAATACAGTCCGCACACGAAGTTCTTACAGACACCCCGCAACGCGCCAAGTACGATGCAGACCGTATCCGGTCAGGTTTGCTTCACACATACACCACACCCACGCGACCAAACATGGCTCCAAGATCTGCTGCGACCAATTTCCCACCACCACCGCCTCCGCCACGCCCACCACCTCCTTCGGCAACGAAGACCACTTTCGCCCCTCCTTCGGGAACTCATCGATATACAAGATATCCAAGACCTGAGCCAGTGAACACTGGCAGCGATGCAGAGGCCGCGAGGGCGAAGGTGAACGCGTTCAAAGCTTGGGACCAGATGCGGCATGGAATGGGACAACCTCCCCAAGGAAGAACCATGCCACCTAAGAGCCCGAGAAAGTCCACGTATCAGTCTAGCCCTCCAGGGAGTGGTGGTATTCCTTTTGACCCTCCACCAAAACGGTCTGGTTGGGACCAGTTTCATGAGCCTTCGGCCCGCTTCCAGGGTACGGCAAGACCAAAACCAGGGGTTGACCCTAATAATACTGGTGGAGAAGAGCCACCATCGAGATACAAATCTGCCTACTCCAATGTCTCGAAAGGCGACCACCCATCTTCAAGGTCCCGTACGACCTATGCGCCACCGCATCAAGCACATGGAACGTCGCCTACGAAGCCTGACCCACTACGCGCGTTTAGGTCACAAAGTGGTCTGGATGACCCACTCTCTAATAGCGCCCGCGTAAGCACGCCTTATGCTACGGCAGGCGGCGAGAAGACATACTTCTCTAGCACAGGACTTGGGAGATCTGCAAGTACACGAGAAAGCAATGATCACGGTAATTGGTGTGAAGGCGAAATAAACAATGGTGATACTCCTTACCATCGTGCGACATCGGCCACTTCTAGCAGGCAGCACCATAGTGCGAGTCCAAACACAAGGAACTCGACGCCCCTGGCAGCTTCCTTTTCGTCCTCTTCCTCTTCCTCTTCTGATGAGAGCAACACCGGTAGAAAAAAGAACCCCTATGCCCCAATAAGGAAGCCTCCTGGACCGCCGCGTACTCAAACTCTCGACCCCTCTGATGGGCACAGGCGACCTAGCACGAAACCTTCCGTGCAGGTGGAGGAGCCCGTCGATGATGATGTGGTACCACCAGGACAAGCAAAGCCCAGGGCGGATGAAAACCCTTATGCCACGACTTCAGGTTATCCAGAAGGATTCATGTCACATCGAGCGAAGAGGGATTCGGATCGGAGCCAGCAACCTTCGCCACCGAAATCTACCTCTCCAGCACAAGATCCTTCGAAGCGTCCGCAGCGCCCTCTGCAAAACTCCAAAAGTTGGCACAACGAATCTTCATCAGTGAACGGGGATTTTGACAAAGAAAACATTCCTACCCCCGGGATAAGCGATCAGGCACAGAAACCCTCAATGTATGATTCTTCTGGGTATACCCCATCTCCTATTGTTCCATCCTTGTCCAAGAAGTGGTCCGATCAATGGCCTTTTATGTCCCCTAAGAAGCCAAGGACTTCGACGGCTCGTCCGCCGTATTGGGCTATACCTTCAATCTTAGCTCCCAGGAAGCAGCAAGAGGCTCAGGCCCCCCCCTTCGACCCTTTTCATTCGTTCAGGCACCCCCACGACAAGACACAGAACTATGCTGATATTACTTCACTCAACAGCTTCAAGATACCAGCGAATGACGCAAACAAACCATTCGCTGGCCCCCCGCCGCTCAGAAGTCATAGTTCAGACACCATCAACATGAACTTCTCCCCAACTGAATGGAACGGTAAGTTTAAGGGCAACGCAAGCGAATACTTCGTGCCGCAACCGCCGAGTCGAAGCAACGCTCCACGTGGGAGGACATCGCCCGTTAGAAGACAGCAGCCGCGGCAGCAAGCTCCGGAAAACAGCGGACTAATTCCACAAACTGCGACCTCTCCGGCGCCTCCACCTGCAGCTTCAAACCAGTCCGTTCCTCTGGATGCAGCAGAGAAGGGTAACAACCCCCAAGAGGAATGGGCTAAACACCTTAAACCTGCAACATGGAATTACCTTCCACCGCCGCCCCCAGGGTCCCCAAATAGGACAAGTCGAAAACGCCCGATAGCCGCAAGGAAAATTTCCAAGACTACTAACAAACGCTCAGCAGCACCTAAAGCTGCGAGCATATCAGCTACACTTGATGACTCTGGTGACGACGATGAAGCCGCAAGCAGTCCGAGCCTGAGCAGCAAAACAAGCGGCGGCGGAAGTGCTATGGATATTGACCCGGCATTGACACCCCCTACGGCTGAGCAGCCCAAGACCAATGGCATTAAGATACCTGCACCAGCTGATCTGGCAGACACCACCACTCGACCCCCTGGCCCTACACTACCGCCACGCTCGAACGGCAACAGCCAGACCGGACTTGACCCATCCCATCTCAACCTCGGCGATCTTAAAAACGTCACCCCTTTCGCCCCCTCTCAATCCGGCCTCGGGGACCTCAACGACCTCTCCACAACCCTTCCATTTGAATCGCGCCCCTCGCTTAACCCATTCAACATCCACACTCCACAAGCCCTCATCCTCCCGTCGCCCCCGAAATCTGTCCCTGTGCCCTCCAACCTCACCCAAACATCCTGGGAGCGCTACCTCGCTCAGATGCGTGGCTACATGTTCGAGTGGAACGCGTACAACACGAAGATGCTGCGTCATTTCAACGAGCGCCAAACGAGTATTGAGACGACGATGAAACCCGATTGGATGAGCGCCGTGGGGGAGGGGAATGACAAGTGGGGATACAAGAAGTACATGCAGGGCGTGGAAGAGGATTTCAGAGTCCGCGAGCATTGGGATGTTAGTTGGGAAAGGCATAGGGAGTGCGTGAAGGGGCTTGGGCTGATGAGGGAGAGGGTGTTGGGGAGTTCGACTGTGAAGGCGTGATGGGAGCTGGCCATCAGGACAGGGCAATGACCGGCTTTCTTTTTTTTCCTTTTGTATGACACGGAGGTGTGGATTAATGTTTTTTGCGGGACACCCCCCTTATTACTGGACACACGGCACCACACGACCACTTCGTCGGTTAGACTTTATATTTTATGGGCATGATAGCGTTTTCTTTGAGCGTGAGAGCGAGGGAAGCGTATGGGTAGCGAGGAGTTCTTTTTAAAACGCAGGGAAGGAGTTTGCGGGGTCTGTGGATATACTACAGTACACAGTCCTCTCACAAACTAGCAGAATCATCCCCCGTCCCTTACCGTACCCTTCAGCTACATACCTTATGCTGGCTGTGCTTCCCGTACTATCTGAACGAAATCACTCTTCCAAAATTCCCAAGCGGGGCAGCAATGAAACGAGCCGACGTTTGATATGGGCTAATAATGAATGGGGCCTGGTTTGGTTTATCACGAGGTGTTGGTTTACGAATCGGCCAAAATGTGAACCACACTTTGGAACAATCCTATTCAGGTATGTATAGCATATTTCAACACGTGGACTTATCTGCATGTGTCGGTTCGTGGATATCGATCCTATTTTTTTTTTATCTTCTACTTAGGAAAAAAGAACAGTACAGCTCTCTGTTTTACGTATTTTGGATTCCTCTACTCGGCATATTCGATGGCTCGGGGGGGTAAGATGGGGATTTTACTCTAATATATGGGATTCGATAGTGGGCGGTAAGGATTTTTTTTTTAACGCTATATAGATTATTTGAAGGCAGCGGCGGTAGAAGACGTATGTATAGATTGAAATTATCGAATGCGTGGCCGCTGTGAAAGACTGGAAGTCTATGGATGAAAAGTTGGTGATTGCGTGCATGCTTTGCTTTGCTATGATCGAGTGTAGGGTACCGAGGCATGCTATAATGCGGAGTGGCTGAGAACCCAAGGTACCTCTAATGTAAATCCCCCTAAAATGCAGCGGGTATATTTCACTCACCCTCCCCACCCCCACCCCCTTCATCCATCCCCGCGCCCACTCCGCCTGCACCCGCGCCCTCTCCCTCGGCCCCAAAAACCACCCTCCGCCACCCACAGCTCTCGCTAGCATCCTTGACAAACTCCATTGTCGGGAAATAGTGCTCATTCTTCTTCATCGTGGCCACCCACGGCACATTGTCAAACGTCACCACCCGCAGGCGGAAATACGTGTTATCCGGGATGCGGTTGACGGCCTCGAGGAAAGTCGACAGCGTGGGCGTGGGCGTGTCGTTGATCGCCGTCAAGAAATTTGTCGGCGAGAGCCCGTACTGGTATGCCGGGCTGCCGCGCGTGCGCGCAGAGACGTAGACCTCGCTGTGGAGCTTGCTGATTTGCTGGCGCACGGCGTGGTGGGGGCGGTGGACCACGGCGCCGCAGAAGATGACGGCGCGGTCGGTTTCGAGGTCTTCGGTGGGGATGGTGGGGACTTTGAGGCGGAGCTCCTGGCCGTGGCGCACGACGAGGGCGTCAAGGTAGGTGTGGTCGTACATGATGTCGAGTTCCGAGACGCGCGTGATGAGCTTGTCGTTGAGGGTGAGGATAATGTCGCCTTCGTGGAGGGATTGGGCGTCGTAGCCGGTAGAAGGAGCGCAGTCGATTTTGCGGACCATGAAGAGTTGATGCCTACTCGAATTCGATTGTGCGACTTTTTGAATCCATTGTTCCGAGACACCCATAATGCGGACCTGGGACATTTGAATGGTGTTTGTTTCGACATTCAATATGCGGAGTTTGGGAAATATGCCGTTTTGGATTTGGTTAATGACGGGGAGGAGGGTTGGGGTTGCGAGGCCTAGGTGATATTCGGTGTCTTTTTGAGTATGGGGCGAGCGTTCGCCAAGATAGCTAAGCCAGAGGGCTTCAACGGTACCGTCGTCCGCTACGAGGACGCCGCTGCCGCATTGGCTGCTTAGGCCGGTGTCGACGGTGACGGCGTCGAGATTGATAGCGCGGTATCTTGGTGCTGAAGCGTTAGAAGGGATGGCTACGGTGGTGATGTCAGTTACCGTGGTCGGCGTGACCACAGCTCTTAGGTTCTGGTTGAAGCCAAGAAAAGTTGTCGAAGCACCTTGCTTAATGGTGTATGTGGCTAGCTTTGCGCTCTGAACAGGAGCATCAACCAATGAGGGATCATATTGGACGACAGCATAATTTGCCAGCGGATGCATAAAAACGACTTTGGCGTCCACAATAATAGAATCGGCAACAGTGACCGAGAGATCACACAAGTCATATGGTACTATGGCCCTTGATACAATGACCAGACCCCTCTCGGCATTGATGACCAAGCCAAAGCCAATCTTCCGAGCTCGTGGGAAACCGTCAAGCTTGAGCGGCATAGTACATGAAACGCGTACGAAGCTACGGATAACGTCCGTTGCTGCAGCGCTACCGACAGTATCGAGGCGAACGAAGTCTGCTTTGCATCGAACAGGAGCGGCTGCTGGCAAGGGCTCGGCCAGGTCCGTAAAGTCCCAAATGCCAGTGCTGTCGTTGCGGACTGCCATTCTCATTTTGCGGCTCCAATGTCGGTCGATGTAGATGATGCTGGTATTGAGCGTATGTAGATCGCGTAGATGCTTGTAAGTCACCACTACCCGGGCTCGATCTGGGATCTTTGACATGACCTTAATGAAAGTCTCAAGATCCGGGGTCTTTTTCTGGTCGACTGATTCGATGAGCCATCCTGACTCTGTATTTTCGAATCTAAAAGAGCCAGCCGCTTCACAGACAAACACACCTTTTACTGGGATCGCATAAAGGCGGGCTTGTTGATAGGAAAGATTGTGGAATGATGCTCCGGCGACCGTGACGAACCTATCAGGGGTAATGGTATGAAGATCTCCCACGTCTAGCTCAACTTCGATATCTTTGCCTCCCCGTTGTATCAAGAGGGTGACCTTGCGGTTAACATTCGAGTCTAAGATCGCATCCAGGCGGATAAACTGGGTCAGTAATTCTCCGTTGACTTTGACCAAAACATCGCCTTCCTGTAGCTTCCGGTCCGCTGGTCCCTTTGGTAGAACAATTTCCGAAACCAGCATCCCAGTCTCCCTGGGGAAATTCTTTCTTATTGCAGCTTCAGTGTCTGGCGTCAGACCTAATCTTCTGCATTCATCAAATGGCTTGATGATCCACTGGGTCTGTATCGTTCCACGCACAATCGGCTCTCCTTTTCTTATGCATTCTAAAGCTCGTAAGGGACGATCCAAGGGCAGAAAATAGTCTGTTGCGGCGCCATCGGCTCTACCACCAGCTTGCAGGGCTACGGCATATCCGTCGACATTAACAACTGGACTACCAGAACTCCCTCCACTGGCGGCAGCAGCAGCTTGTATATAGTTCGTATTGAAGTCACTATATCCCTCGCCATATTCTGGTGCATTTCTATCAAGCCTACTTATGACACCAGACAGTATACTGAGCTTCTCTCCAGCATCATTGCCCACAACCCTTATCTCGGATCCTACTTTTGCAAGGTCTGGCCTGAGCTTCAGCTCGGTGAGAGGCATGTACTTGATAGCTCTAGGGTCGAAGCGAAGAATTCCAAAGTCGTGGACTGGATCACGGTAGACAGGGTAGACGTCACACTATCAATACAAGCTTAGCATCTGTTTAGTTCAATAGAACACTTAGACTAACCTCTTCATGATTGTCAAAAATGCAATAGCCCCAGAAAGGACCAGCCCCGACGACATGCCGGTTGGTAAGGATATAGCCTCTTTCCGCGTCAACAACGAATCCCGTTGCCTCACTCGATATCGCAGCGTCTGTATCGAAGGAACACGTCTGGCAAAAGTGTATTGACACAACGTTGCGAACAACTTTCTCTATCGTAGCTTGCCATTCTGCCGTGTCTGCTGTAACAGCTGCGAGGGGTAGCTGCCGGGTATCCTCTCCATCGCTCTCCATGCCGTAGAGGCTGTCGTTCGGGGTTTGTCCATCTTCAACCAGGTCAGAAATGGCTGGTTTAAAGAGCTTCGTCGGACGGTCTAGAGCCTTGACAGGACTACTCTTCCTTTTATGTCGGAGGTCACCGTTGCGTTCCATGCTATTGAAACTTGACATAAGCCTATATCTTGCTAGCAGCTGGAGTGACGAAGCTGTAGGTAAGAAGCTTCTTTTATAGTCGAGGGGGCAGCGTGTTGGAGTAGATTGTACGCGCAAGCTTGTGACTCTTCTGGCTGCTCCTATGCCGCTGACTCGCAGGGCTACATGCATTCAGCTTGCATTCAATTCGGAGTAAAAATGTACGCAATCTTTCAGCCCCAGCGCTCCCTCGAGCTAATCTCAGCCTGGCTGGCTTAGTCATGATATCTTGAAACACCCCTGTCAAGTATTTAGTCAAGTTGGCATTCCTCGTTCATTCAATCGCTGTTGATATGAGTACCTCCTGACAACAATTGCTGTCCAGAATCATTGGTCACAAGAAATCAAAAGCCATGACTGCCATCGGAAATGGCAACTCCTACACTTGATAAGTTTCTTTTCGAAATCACCAGGATACTACGTGAAAAGAACGGTGCACAGCTGCAGGATTTTCTGATTATTGAACCTCCTCTGCCTCCACTATATGAATCCATCAGGACTGAAGTTAGGCGATCATTTCCTGCTGGGGGTAAACAAGATGCATTAGAAGCAAAGTGTCAGACCGTTTTACCATCCGAAGATGACGAAGATGCCGCTTCTTGGTCGTCTTTTGTCATCTTTCTGGTCAAATACTTTTCCTTTTTGAGAGATGTCGACGTTACAAACCAGGTGGAAACCTATGATTTGCTGAAAGCTTTGCTTAAGTTAGTATTGTAGGCTAACGAACTTTCCAGTCACCACTCTACTGATGCTGTGCTAGTCAATGTGTCCTTGCCCTGAGTGGATCAGACGGGCTTATGATACTACCTACGGTAGTTGCTTTGTCGAAGTCACTAGCAGCTCTCGCCATTGGTCTTGATAAAAGACCCGAACTTATTGCTCATCTAACTAAGAGGGGAGCGAGTGCTGGCGGTGACAGCGAAACTGGTGAAAGGATAACCTTGGTGGAAAACTCTGCTAACGTGATACGAGAAGCGTTTAAGAAGTGCCTGAGCGAGAGAAGTGGTAATGCTTCGGGGCTGGACAGCAATGGGAAGCCTAAAGGACGTCGGATTGGAATATATCTAACCGCCAATCTGTGCTTGAAGCTATTCTTCCACTGCAAGAAGCTTCGCAGCGCTGAACAGGTATTTAGCAATATACACCAACAATCACCACCACTCGCCCTTTTCCCAGCCTCTCAGCGCGTAACATTTCTGTATTACCTTGGCCGGTACCATTTCGCTAATAATCACTTCTTCCGCGCTCAGCTGGCGCTGCAAGCCGCCTACAATAAATGTCATCGTCGTTGCGCGAAGCAAAGGTGTCTCATATTAATTTTTCTCATCACGTCAAATATCATTCTCGGTCGGTTTCCATCGAGAAAGCTCTTAGAACGCACAGAAGCCCAAGACCTGGGGAAAAAGTTTCTTCCAGTATGCGATTCTATCAAAAAGGGAGACCTGGTTACCTTCAAGAGTCTTCTAAGCCTCGACAACGAAAGTGCGGGGTGGTTTCTGAGCAAACGCATCTTGCTCCAACTTTCAAATCGCTGTGAGGTTTTGGTTTGGCGTTCACTGGCCCGTAGAATCTTTATACTATCCGGAACCCAGGGAGATGCAACGAGCAAGAGAGCGCCAACACTGGATCTTCTGGATATGCTTACCTTGGCCATTTACTTTGAGAAGCAGATCCTCGGACTCAGTAGCAGCAGTGCGGATTCAAATAGCCACTCGAATCAGCGGGCCCATACTAATTCCATCTTTCTAGTGCAGCCTTCATCGAAAAGCATTGATACAATGAACGGCGAACTGGACGAACGTAACGGTTATGTCGACCCCGACCTTAAAGATGTGGTAGAGCCATCCGGCCCGGACCTACCCACGATGGAAGTCATTGAGTCAATTGTCGCTTCGCTTATCGAGCAAGACCTTCTTCACGGGTTTATCAGTCACAAATCACAGAAATTTGCCATTACGGGGTCCAAAACGACAGGGGCCTTGCAGGCGGGGTTCCCGAATATTTGGGAAACAATCAGTGGCAAAGCAGATAATGAGGTTCCCGGATGGGTCATGCAGGAAGAGAAGTCCAAGGGAGGAGGGTTGGGCGGAAACTTCGGGTCAGGCAGGGTTGTAAACTTGACTGGTGCAAGACCGGTGGGGGCTGGGCCTGCTTGAAGTTTTCAAGAATTCCTTTCTTGTTACGGGAGATGTCTCACTGTAGGGTTAGAAACCGAGGACTCTCCGTCATGGCTTCTAATGTAGGAAACTTTTGAAGGATGCATTATCCAGGTGAAAGAAGTCCAATTGGAAAAGCTGGGCTGAAGACGCCTGAATGGAAGAATACAGCGAGAAAGAGTGAGTGAGAGCAATGCAGGAACCCAACAAGGCCATAAGAGGTCGCGAAAGCAGTGAATAGGCATATTCATTTCGGGACTCAAGCAAGTCAAGGAATCATTTTGATACTTTCGATGCGGTGCTGCACACTAGACCCGATCTAGTTAGATAAGTCCATCGATTGAAATGCGTGGAACGAGACTCTGCCGGAATTTCACATGCCAACACGTCAATCTCTTCGTGACAACCTAAGCTCCCAAAGTCTCTCTTCATAAAATATTTTGAACATCACTGAATGCTCATCCAGTCTCAATGGCCTCAATGGAGTTCCACCCTGTCTTGTGGGTGTATTCCTTGATCCAATGGTTTCTTGACAAGCTTCTCTCGCCCACGCCTCCACCACCCAATGCAACCCTCACTAGACCTCGAATTGCCATCATTGGGGCCGGATTGACCGGTGTCTCGTCTGCTTCTCATTGTGTCGGTCATGGCTTCGATGTCACAATCTTTGAAGCTGGCGACGAGAACAGTCTCGGAGGTATATGGAGTGTGAGTCTACGATTTCTCCCCAACGTGCACATAGCTGACCTTGTCTTTAGAAAGTCAACAATACTTCTGGTCTTCAGATCCATAGTATCATGTATCGATTCCATCCTTCAGTCAAATGGACGAAAGGATATCCAGACCGTCAACAGATTGTGTCTCAGATAACCCAGCTATGGAAGAAATATGGCTTGCAAGAACGAACCAAGTTCAATACACGCGTTACTTCGGTCACCAAAGACAAGCAGGGGTGCTGGATCATCAATGATCCTTCAAACGGTCGGTTCGATGGCGTGATGGCTGCAGTTGGAAGCTGCGGAGATGTAAGCGGTGTTCGTCGCTATCCAAGCGGGATAATGCTAATCTAAGAACAGCCCAAAATGCCCCACATACCCAACCAAGAGGCCTTCAAAGGCGAAATCTTCCATTCATCTAGGCTCGACGGCAAGACAGCATCAGGAAAGAAGGTCCTCATTATAGGTGGGGGTGCCTCAGCGGTGGAGGCCCTTGAGTTTGTCGTCAATACCGACGCGGCCAAAACCGCCGTTCTCGCGCGATCAGACAAATGGATTATACCACGAAACGCTTTCGTAGATATCCTCCTCGCATTCAATATACTTGGCCAAGAAACTATATTTTCCTGGATTCCTGAATCGCTTCTCCGAGTTTTCTTCTATCGCGATCTCAAAGACCTGGCTCCCGCATCTGGTGGGCTTTTTACCGGGACCCCAATGGTGAATTCAGATATCTTCCATCAGATTCGACAAAACAAAGCAGAATGGCTACGTGGTGATATAATCCGCTTCACCGAGGACGGTATCCTTTTCAACCATCGCGCGAAAGGCGTTCCTCAGGGTGGGCCGGGGCGAGAGGAAGAGATCAAGGGTGACATGGTTATCATGGCTACAGGTTATCAACGACCAAGCCTCAACTTCCTCCAAGAGGAAGTATTCTCCCCACCTTACCAACCGCCTAACTGGTACTTACAAGTAAGTCTCTCTAGGTGGGACCGCAGGCTCATGCGGCTTGAGAATAGTAAGATAACAAGGCTAATTGCATGATAGGTCTTTCCACCTGAACATCTATCAATCTGCTGCAACAATTGCACATGTAAGCTCCCTCATCAGCCCTAACATCCAAACCCCCAATTAAACCCCTTCAGATATCAATGCCATCGGCACTGTCGGCAACTACCACATCGGCATCTACACCCGCCTCCTCCTCATGTTCCTCGTCGACCCCCTCACACGCCCCAGCGAATTCTGGATGAAGAAATGGATTGACATGACCACTTTCCTCAAATCCCACGCCCCCACCGGCGCCTTTGATTTCTTCACCTACTCCGAGCTTATCTATTGGTTCGTGTTTTGCGTTGTGATCAACCCGTTTCGCTGGAAGTGGGCGGTGTTTGTGTTTTTCGGGGTGGGAAACGCGCTGCCGTTGGGGGTGGTGAGGAGGGAGGATCGGGTTAGAAATGGGTTGGGGATGAAGAGGGGGAGAATTGAGTAGGTGGGGGTGGGGGCTAGGTTAGGTGGAGGCGAGTGATCTTGCCATGATCAACGAAGCGATGGAATTGGTAAGTATTCTCATGATAAAAGTCTTTTAGCGAATATACCTATTCGGACCGAGCGACGGATGAGTAAATCGGGCTACAAGCCGACCATTCCTTTTCAATTCCTTCAAAAACAAAGTACTACCTACTTCATGGATAGACTATTCTGAACATAAGCAAGCATATACCCATTCAGATTCCACAATCCAATCCAGTCTCTATGAGATTACATATCTACATCCCAAGTATACACTCCCTCCATAATCACAACCCCTCACTTCTACCCGAAACTACCCCATCTATGTATCATCACCCCCCCTTTACATAACAGCCCCCATAAACCCCCAAAACCCCCCTCCGGCACCAACGCTTCCCTCTTCCAGCAGCAGTACCAAATTCTTGCCTAAACTCCGGCTCTGTAGCCCGCAAAGCTATGGTCCTAAGCGGCATGGGGAGGGAGATCCGGCGATACATAGCTTGCAAGGACTTTAGGAATATGCCATAGGTACATATCTGAATATTTATATTACGGGCTGGTAGTAGCAAAGCTTTTTTAAGCCTAGTTGTATGTTTTAGGAGCTTCTGGGCGAGGGTTTCATTTGCGGTAGGGGGTGGTGGCAGGATTGCCCATTCGTCGGAGTCTTACTACATAGCTAGGTACCCCAGCACCACATCTCGTGTAGCCGATCCATCGCTAGAGATACTGGGGCCATTTCTACTTCTGCGCGAGGACCCTGGAGATGCTTGTCGAGATTTTAGGTGGGGAGGGTGCTGCTATGACTGCCGCGATTTGACCCGCGGGAGGGACTGCCTGAGCCGCTGAAGGAAGAATGGCGGGCACCGCCTCTTTTACCTTCGGGGTGGTTTAGGAGGGGTGGTTTGGAGTAGGTGAGGATTTGGATGGGTGGTGATGGCGCTGTTGTGTTTGCTGTAAAATGGGGGAGAGGGGAGGGCGGGGGTGGTGGTTGGGGTTTTGCAGAGGAAGAGGAGGAAGAGGACGAGGGAGGGGGTAGATGGGTGGAGGCTATGGTAGGGGGTAGAAATGAGGTGGTGGAATGGGTCGGTTAAATGGAGGATTGTGCGAAACGAAAATTGAGGTATTGGTTAGGTCAGAGGTTTCCCTTCTGTATGGAGGCTGAGCAGGAGGAAAAGAAAACTTAAGAAATCACAGCCTTTACGAGCTGCCCAGAAAGTCCACCGAAAACGGGCAGGCAACACCATGCTCGAACCCACCCGGCATGATTATCTGGCTTGTAAAATTCTTTGACAATCCCTAGCTGTCTGGCCATGGCGTACTTTCGATGGAGCATGAAGGGGCGGACAAAAACCATGGGTGATTTGATAAGATGCAGTGCGCTATAGAATAACTTTCGGTGCGATAACAGGAATTTGCAGAAGTGGAAGACAGTTTCCGATGTGGTAGCACATGATATGTTTTATGATGGTTTGGAAAAGGGAAACCTTCAACGAAAACGACAACTGAAACAGCGGGATGATATCTTGCGAAGAAGACATCGACAAAAAAATTTCAAAGACGACTTAGGCCTTTTGCAAGAATCTCTGCACAGCCGTGCCGATAATTTGGCCCAAAGCCTTGATCTGAGGCGCAGGAATCGATTAGCGATTGTGCAAGGAGACTAAAACTTACCTTAGGGATTAAAACTTACCTTAGGCATTCGCATAATCGAGAAATGATCCCCATCAACAATCTCGCATTCTATACCCGGAATCAGCTTCTCCCACCCATTGCCCCCAAAATCCTTCCTCGGCTCCATTATCCAATCCTGCGCCTTATTCTCCACTCGCTCCTTTTTCCCCGTTAAGCTCATCCGCTTCTGCTCGGGGACAGACTCCCACACCCCGTTACGAGCCCATATGGCTACACATGGCGGAGAAGTTTTTAATGGTCCCAGAAGCAAAGGATGATATTTCTTCAACGCTTCCAGACTTGCGACGAAATGTTGGCGGACATTGGCTGGCACGCCGGGCCCCTTCCTCTTGATGCTGTCGAATGTCCCGATTTGCTCGAGAAGATCCACGGTTTCTAACGGCAATGGCGGCATTGTTTCCGGGCACGGCGCGTCAATGAGGATCAGGCCTGCGACTTTAGTGCCCGTCAAGAGGAGGTGCTTGGCTATATCATACGCATAGGTACCACCAATCGACCACCCACCTAGAAGATAGGGGCCTTCAGGTTGGTGTTTCAGAATTTCGAAGAAGTATGATTGGGCCACGGCCTCTAGGGGAATATTGAAATTCAATGGATTGCTGAGGAAAGGGCTGTTGAGAGCGATCACGGCGACCTCGACGCCGAGGTTTGGGATATTGACATAGGAGCTTGCAGACCCTGAGCCGTCAGGGAAGAGGAACAAAATCGGTCTTCCCGGCTTCAATTGTCCTTGAAGGAGCACGGAGGTACACTCTGGGGCAGAGGACTGGGCATTCAGAGGCTTAGCTGGTTTCACCGTGGTTTGAGACGGTCTACTAAACGAAGCCTGGATGTCGGCAAAAGTAGGGTGGTCATGAAAGAATGTTGATGGTAAAATTTGGCCAATTTTTGATTTCAGGGTGTTGAGGATGGATAGGCTGAATAGCGAGTCCACACCTAGATCTGCAAATTCAACGCCTGGTTCGATCTCGGAGACTGCTATCTCAAGCTCGGATGCGATGACATTTCTGAAGACTGTTGCCACATCCTCAGGCTCAGACGGGCTTGTAGCGATGGTAGTTGGTTGGGATGAACTCGTTTGTGATTTCTCGGCGCTAGATACGCTACAGCTCTCAATTAAGCTAACAGCTGGCCTCTTACACAAGAAGGCATGTTCAAAGTATTTCCTTAAATCTCCTACCGTTGGGTGGGTCGCGAAGAGAGAGCTTGGAATGTCATACGCCAACTGTTTTCGAAGTGTATCAAGAATTGACATTGTCAGTAGCGAATCAACTCCCAAGTCGGCCAGATCCGCACTCTCCATCAACTCACTTGGATCAACGCCAATCTCGCCTGCGATACAAGAAATGATGTGAGAAAATGAGATGTCGTCTCGGACTGAAGAACTAGTCTCGGTTTTTAGCGGTGCTGACACGATGATGCTCGGAGGCGTTAATTTGTTGACAAATGGTACAACCACATCTCCGGGAAGGAGGGTATAAAGTACTTTCTTCTTGATAGACTGGAACAGAATACCGCTAAAAAGAGCAATCACTTCGTCATCTTCTAGGACATAGACATTACCAGACATAACCCCTCGAGGACCTGCTGGCTGCATACGTACGTAGGTCTGATAGCATTTGTCTTGAGCGAGTGGTTTCACGAACCGCATACTGTCCCAGCCATGAGAGATGTAGACCACATCTTCAGGCATTCGACAATTACCATTGAGGACGAAGCCAGACAGATGCGCAAGGCTATCAATCCAATAGGGATTATACGTAAACTGTCCATCTTCTGTCGTTGTCTGGAAACGTATTCTAGCAGTAGCCTCGAGCATCTCGCTGTCCATAAAAGCTTCTTCGATCCCCTGGTATTTTCTATCGTATTTTACCAGAGTAGAAAAGAGTTGATAGACAATGTCTCTTAAGATTCTGTGAATCTTGCCAGCGTTATCAGGTAACATCAGGCATTTGATCCTGGATTGAATGAGATACGCTGACATGGCCCACTGTGACATCCATTCTTTTCCATCTCCATAAATAACCGAGCAGGTAGCGTGATCTGTCACCTCGGTACCCATTTGAGAGCTCAAGCCGATTTCGACGGTAGGACACCCCTTATCTCTGACGGCTTTTAATCTCACTAGCTGCTTTGCGCCACTATTATTGAGGAGTAATGGTTTGAACACTTTCATTCCAGAAACGTCCATTGCTGGGATTTGTGTACTGTGGTCAGTATGGGTCCATATGTAAGAGGCTGCAGTCAGTGCCATATCGGCATATATAGAGCTTGGGCACAAGCCGCAATTGTTGACCATGTGTCCGAGGATTGCCCTGCGCAGCTTCTCCTCTTCCAAGTCCGATATAAAAATGACGGATACACGCTCCTTAGAAAAGTCTTCGCTTTCGATACTGTGCAGCGTTGAAGTCGAGAAAGGTGGAGCTGATTGAGGGGCTTGCACGATAGGGGAAGAGACCCCTTTCTGGATTGACCAATCACCTTGATACTGTAACCAGTAGCTTTTGAGATCAAAGGCGTAGGAGGGCAGCTCTAGTAAGCTAAGGGCATCCTCATATTCTCGGCTGTGTTCGCTCCAATCGACATTAACACCATACTCATAACCTTTCGCGACGTTTTTGGACAGAGTTGGCCAGTTCTCTTCCCTTCGACTTAGCGAATGTAGAGTGCGCTCGGATGACAGACCCAGAATATTCTGAACCATGGTACTGCACGAAGGTTCAGGACCAATTTCAACCCATATGGTTCTTTCATTGATCACTTTAATAGTCTGAGACTCCTCTACAGCTTTCACAAAACTCACAGGGTTCCGTGCTTGCTGCGCCAAGTATTGAGCACCAAACACTCCTATTTCCTGGACAACTGTTCCCATGGCAGTTGATAGAACGGGAATTGTAGGAGCGCCGTAATGGACTCGTTGGGCTGTAGCCTCAAAACCTTGGAGGACCGGATCGATTTGAGCCGAATGAAATGCGTAGGGTGTGCATAACAGGGTGGATTTGACGCCATTTTCTTTGAGATGTTGACTCAATGCCTTGATGTCCTTGAAAATTCCACCAACAACGGTCTGATTTGGCGAATTGAAACATGCAATCTCGCATGAACTAAAGGGAAGCTCTGAGAATACCTGGTAGAGCGACTCGGAAGACAAACTCACTGCCAGCATAGCATGAGTCCCAATTGTGCACTTTTCTTCCAGCAGGAGGGCTCGTTCACCGACGAGAAAAAACATATCTGTAACGCTGAGTACCCCTGCAACTACTAAGGCCGAATACTCGCCCAGGCTATGACCGACAACAGCATCCGGCCGGAAACCCCATGACTGCCACAGAGTAGCCAAAGCTACTTCCAGTGCAACTAATGCCAGCTGAGAACGAATTGGAGAACATGCTGTGACATCAAGATCGCTTTTAGTGATCAGGTCAAGGAAAGAAGGGAAACCAAGTTTTCTGCAGATTGAATCAAACGTAGCCAGAGAATCGCGAAATACTCGGCAAGTTCGGAAAAGCTGTAGGCCCATGCCTGAATATTGTGAAGCTTGACCCGTGAAAACGAATACGACCGGTGGGGCTTTGTTGATCCGTTTCGGTTCATCTGTGTTCGCAAGGTCTTTCTTGAAAAGTTGAATAACCTCAGAGATACTAGTAGCAGCATGGGCTTTTCGGAAGACATGATGCATGCGTCTAGCTGTGGTAGTGTAGGAAAGATCCGAAAGCTTTATCTGCGGGTTCTTTATCAGGTAGCTTACCAACTGCTGAATGTTTTGCCTGAAGGAATTGGGCGTTCTCGCAGAGACCGCAACCGCATACGAAGTACGAAGATCTTGTCCGATAGTATGCCGCTCCGGTGGGGCTTCTAATATTAAGCTCGTGTTTCCTCCTGTTGCATTAAAGTTATTCACCACTATTCTCTTCTTGCCATCACCATCAGGATTAGCGGTGAAAGGTATCCGGACCTTAGAGATCTCAATGTTATGCGATGACAGTGGGGGCAAATTGTTGTTTATAGAGCTCTTGATGCCCACATGTGGAGGGATGATATTCGTGCGGAACATCATCGAAGCCTTGATCACCGAAGCTACGCCGGAAGCAGCTTCACTATGCCCAAGATTTGGTTTGATTGTCCCGATATAAAGCTGGTGGTCTCTCTTTCGATTCCCAGCGAAGACATTCATGACCGATAGACATTCGGTGACATCTCCCGCTTGAGTCCCTGTACCATGCATCTCTACGTAGTCAATATCTCCCGGCGTGAGGGACGCCTCTTCGAGAACTTGCCGCAACAATTTCTGTTGGGTTTCTGCATGGGGGTGTGTTATTGATATTGCGTTGGCTGAGTGGTTGGTTGCAATGCTTTTGATGACGGCTTGTATATTGTCTCGATCTGCAATAGCATCTTCAAGACGCTTGAGAACTATGGTACCAACTCCATCAGCACGGCAATAACCGTCGGCATTTTCGTCCCAAGTTTTGCATGACCCAGTAGGTGAAAGAAAGCCTCCTCGACTTAGTCCGGCGAAGAGATCCGAGGCTGTCATGATGTTGGCACCTTCTGCAAGGGCGGTATCACACTGTCGTGAAATCAAGGCAGAACATGCTAAATGAATCGCAGCTGAACTACCAGAGCAGGCCGTGTCGAGGCTGAAACTCGGGCCCTCCCATCCAAAGTGGTAGTTGATACGTCCCGGCCCAAACGCGCGAATACCGCCCGTGATATGAAAGGTGTCAATATCTTGCGAGGCGTTTACTTCACGCCAGTCATCACTACTCTGACCGAAGTAAGTACCTATCTTGGAATGATGAGTGGCAGGGGTGCGGTCAAAACTATAACCTGACATCTCCAACGCCTCATATGCCGTCATCAACAAAAGTCGATGGATTGGATCGGTTTGCGCAGCTTCGCGAGGAGACATGTTGAACAAACGCGCATCAAATTGATCTGGATGATCTAGAAAGCATCCATATGGAGTTATTGTAGTGTTCCTTTTCTGTCCGCTTGGATCACAATGAGTTTTGACGTCAAATCGATCAGCTGGCACCTGGAGAATTATCCGTGAGGCTAGACTTCTTCAGATGAAGTGGACAGGCCATACCTCTTTGTGTAAATCAAGCCCATTCTCTAGGACCTGCCAGAATTCATTAAGGCTTTCAGCCCCCGGAAACCTTCCCGACAAGCCAACAATCGCGATATCTTCGGATGCACGTCGATGCTCGAGCAGATGGAAGACCTGATCATTCGAAGTAGTTCCAGCGATATTCCGTACCAGGATAGGTCTCAAGGCCCTTTCAATAGAGCTAATTGCGTTCGTCGGTCCTATGGCCGAAAGTGTGACATCCATATCTTTTGAAAACGATTTCAAGTTTTCAAGTATCAAAGACCAATCAATTGGAAGCTGGAGAATATCGTCCAAGGCCCTGCACAGTACCTCTCGTATCCCACCATTGCCGCTAATTACCTGTCTGGAGCTGGTGGAAATGATGGGTACAATGGATGCCACATGTCTGTCCAATATGGGTGATGTCCCAATGATCTCATCGATGTTACATTCGTCAAGATGGCTAGCATGATAAGCGGCTGTAAGAGGAAGTGGGTACCTCCGAGCATGCGGTAGTCTAGTCAACGTTTCGAACAAGTGCTGTAGTGTTGAAGGTGGACCACTGACAGTAATGGAGGACGCTCCAGCCACACTGATATATGCTTGCCTATGTAAAGGTATTTTCTAGTCTCGGGTCAGCCACTGGTCGTGCAGGGAAATTAGCGTGGGTGCGCACACGAGATTCGTGAAGCTGCTGGAGTTCGGCCCTCAATTCATCCAAGGGAACGCCAGACACTATGGAAGCCCAGCTACCTAAGCCTTGTTCCAGGTTTTGGGCTCGGCGGGATACACTGAGGCCAAGTCTTAATGATATACGTATGATTTCTGGTGCCAACTTGAGCAACTCCGTAACTCCGTTAGCGAAAGCTGCCGCAATCGCTGGCAGTACTCCGGTGCAAAGACCAAGTAAAACTTTGGGGGTCGAGCCATCGAGTATCTCATGGTCTTGATCGGCTTGACTGAACGCTTGTTAACGTCTCAGTTCTAATATAGGCCCTCAAAGCTCGCAACTTACACCAAAAGCCATCCAAGTTGTACCACTGATAATAGTACTGTTTTCACTGCACTATGTCCGTGACTGCCATGGGAGTGGGATTCGCTTAGGTCTAGTAGAGTTCTAAATGAGAAGTAGAGCCTTTCTGGTGGAACAAGACTGGCCACGGCTGATTGCAGAACGTCTGTACTTGACTGAAGTAGAAGTGATAGAAAGATTGACCGTTTTGACAATCGATAGAGTTCCTGAAGCGAAGCATGAATATCAACGACCTGATCTCCAAAGAGATACACGTTCGTCTTTGGAGCCATCACCCGTCAATCACAAACACTGATGACTGTTGGCAAGTTGAGCGGTGGATTTCAAGTTAAAAAGGAAAGCCAATTTCTGGCAACCTATAGCTCTTTCCACCGCCGAGCCTGCTTCCTTCTTCAAGCGAAATTTCAGGCGTCAACCCATCATCATGCCTAGTAGTACGTCGGACATGAAGTTCCTTATTTGCTTCGTCATAGCGGCGGCTATGCACATGTCAACAATAGCACGGAGAACAGCCCCCACTGAGCTGAATTAATCCTGTAGAAATGAGTTGGCAGTACGCGAAGGATGGTTGAAATCTTGAGGATCCTCTGGTCGAGTGACTCGCCATGATGTTGTTGAACGGAAATCTCCGTCTGCAGAATATCTACAATGCAGCCCTTTTCAATTCGATCGAAGTAGCTTTAGGCGATAGCGGTATAGAAAGCGATTCATTGCCTGCATTGGAAGCAGTGAGGGTTGGATTTTCAAGGATAAGGCAGATCTAACAGCCTCATGCCCTGGGGGCGGCCCCAACTAAACGAAACGGAGTACCCCAATCCTCGAGACCGGTATTTCAAGAGCATAGCGACTAGCATTGTTTCTGGAAGCTGCAGAAAAGGATAAGCTTTCCATGCGGTGTTTCAAAAGCATTCAGCTATCGAGTCTCGCGATGGAAGATTGCTGTTGGAGATCTCTGGGTGATTGCGCATGCAAGCCCCTTAGCAGGCGACAGCCGGACAATCCTCGCGATGGCATTTGCTGAAGCCTTGGAGAGAGATTTGGATGCGCTTATAGGACAGAACTCTGTTGTGGTCCTATAATCTTGAGACATGCAAGTGATAAAGAAGTTGGCATGATCGTCGTGAGTTGGCCCTCAGCCACCGAAGTCAACTTGAACGGCCGCACCTCGACTGCATCCCCACGCGCAATTTTCGTGCACCCAGATTAGATTGATTTTCGCAGAGCGCATTTGAACAGAAGGAATGCTGGGAAGCTAGTTAAGACAATCCTTCAGTTGAAAATGCTTGTAGGCAGGCTGAGTTTTCGACTCCCTACGTAGTACATCCGTAGTTCCTATCATAGCCAATACACATACATTCTCTGTTTGCACCTCATATATAAGCCTGGAAAGATCCATGAGCCAGCTTCAAGGATGTTATAAAAAGCCAGCAAAGACCCGGATTATTATTCCTAGACTTTAGTCTCGACGCAGAATTGTCGTATTGTTAAAGGAAGCAATATTTCAAAGTTTTTCGTGACTTTGAAGGCAGGCTGACTGTCAGAATCAATGGCTGTCTCACCGTTAGCCTCCTGGCTTTTATGATTCTGCTTTATCTCTTCTGATCCCTTTATGGTACTTAGCATATCTCTGAATGAACGTACGTTCTACAGATTTCGAGAACATTGGTTGTCCATTCAGTCTTTTGTGCTGATTGGTAAGTGAGGGACATGCCACCACAAGTAGGCTTTTGCAGAAGACTAAGAAGGACTTTCATATGTGTGTTTTTGGAGGCATAAGCATAAAAGAATTACTTAAAGAGCCGTTTCGTACCATGATTCCGTACAGTAGTCAAACATGGATGGTGTTTTTCCAGCGCATTGATACTTGTTCAGATATGTCGAAGGATCTAGGTATCTACTCGTATGAAGCGGAAATTGTTTGGTCATACAGCAGGGGCAGTTATGAGATCTTGCAAAGACATGTCCCAGCGATGAAACCAGGTGCCATCCACGAATTCGTACTGCCTGACAGCCCCGAGATCCGGTTGACAGAAACGATGGACATGTAAGTACATAATACTCCTCTACCTAGTCGCAAAAGATTGACAGTCATACTAGGTTTTGTACAGTGACCTCGACATCATCCAAATTGTTCACTTCAACGGCCACGAGCGCTCAGCGAAGGGTTTGCAGCGCTTTTTCGAGACCGCCGATCAGCGCTTCAGTCGGGGAGCTCGATGAGGAGCGTCGAGGCCTCATGGTCGCCCTTATGCTGGTTGGTTCACTCATGGCACAGCTATCTGGCACGGGCAAGAATCGTGCTCTAGTATCGAGACTGCGTGAAGGCTATGTCGAAGGCGGTATCATAGACATGAGAAGTCCTTTTCTTCTGATATCGAGGCTTCTTAGACGCCGAAAGTAGCTGGATCTATGACAGCAGGGCAAAGTACTGCCTCAAAACATCTCGCCCCATCATTCTCCCATTCTTTCACCACCTTCTACGAATAATTCTCCCCAGATCCACTCTCCGCTCTTTCTTCTAGCTCAACTTCCAAACTACACCCACCATCCCATCCTCGTACCCGCGAAAGCAGCAACCCAAGTCATACAAAGATGAACAAATATTCTATTCAAAAAAGACTATTCTGAATATCGCCACCTGTACAAGCCATTCATCGTACGCTCTCAATGCTCATGTCAATGATTGCTTTCAGTCTTGGATCTAGGTACCAAGGTGTATTTCATATGCGAGGGTGGTTGGTTGGGGGGATAGCGCCTATGGACAATGGACACGGGGTATGCGATGTACCATAGCAGTACTAGAAAGTCTAGGCTAGGTTTTTGTAAGGGTTTATGTAAAAGTTGCAATAGTTTGGTATGATACGAGGTTGATGCGCAAGTCATGTCGAGAATGACTCACTCGTCTTGGTTGTTCAGTCGCAGCACCTAATTCATACTTTAACTGCAAAGTTTACCTCGGGCAGATGGAGTTCTATTCAGTCTTACTTCCAGTTCTACTCATATACAATATCACGCTCTCACGTTCCAATTTACAAAATTCAGCCACCCTGTTCTCACTTCTTTCCTTACCCATCTATTTCGCTGTCCTTTCATCTCGTCCCAAACGATGGATCTTACCACCACAGACGGCATGCAGCGATACCTCTCCCACACATCATCCGAGTCAGTCGCCTCCGTGGAAAAGCTCGCCGGTGGCACCGCAAACTATATGTACCGCCTTCACCTGCAAGACACCGCAACGACCAAAATCATCAAGCATGCCGAACCACACGTAGCCTCCAATCCAGGTTTCCCATTCGCGGTGGATCGGATGGACTTTGAGAAAGGGGTGCTGAGTAAACTCCCCAACTTGCTGCCGAAAAGTAAAGTTGTAAAGCTGCCAAAGGTGTACGAGTATGATCCAGAAAATCACGTATTACTGATGGAAGATGGAGGAGCGAGGAATCTGAAAAATGCGTATAAAGATGCAGGAGTTGACGTAAAAACAATTGGAAAGGAGACGGGGAAATGGCTGGCGTGCCTGCATCAGAAGACCGTTGATGTCGAGATTGGAGATCATCAAACTGCAAAACATATCTACCGTTTCTGTTATTCTAGTCTTGCATCTACAGCAAGCCAATACAACCTCGATAGCTCGCTCGGGGAGCGTATCGATGGGGAGTACGGCAAATTGCTACAGAGCGACGACGAATGCGTCTGCCATGGCGATTTCTGGCCCGGTAACATCATTGTCGGTGCGGCCCCAGAGCAGCTAATGGTAGTGGATTGGGAGATGGTGAGAAGAGGCTGTGGGGCGACGGATGTGGGGCAATTTGCCGCCGAATCGTATCTACTCGACCGTTTCCGCGGACAAAGGGGGTTGCTGGCTTCTTTCTTAGCAGGGTATGGAGAAGAGAGGGAAGGATTATCGAAAGCTTGGTTCAAGCGAGTGGCTGTCCATGTGGGTGCTCACCTTGCGTTTTGGCCAAGCCGAGTACCTTGGGGGGATGAGATGCAGACTAGGGAGGTTATACAGTTAGGTAACGAAACCATGAGAAGGGCTGACGGGGAAGATTGGGAATGGTTCATGAAAGAAGGGAATTTGCTGAGGGTATTGGTAGGGGAAGGGCTGAGTGAAGGCTAGCACGTAGGTAAGAAGAAAACTACTTTAAGATAACAAGAAACCCAGCCTTCTCGATGACCGCTGCTGGCATCAGACCTGTCTGGATTGTTCCGCATTTCTGAGCAGTACACCAGGTTTCTGCAACAAGGACATGATTCGAAAGGCGGAGATGGAATCTTTGACAGGTTTGATATAGAATTTAAGCTCGGCGATCGTCGAGCACATTGTTACCCGTTATTAGATGATAGTCTTTGGCTATGCTCGTAAACAATGTGTCGAATACAGCGGTTTCGAGCTGCTATGATTTGACCTTACGCGTTGGGAGTTGACATCTGACCGGACCAGAGACGAAGCAGTTGCACAGGTCGAGGAAGCCAGCCATCGATCGAAGGCAAGGATCGCTTGAACTAATGCAAAGCAATAATGTCTTTCTCTCACAAGCCAAAGCGAGGGTTTGTTCAGAGGCATAATTGATGATCCCCCATCTTTAAAAAGCTACAGGATCTCTTCCTTGACCGGAAGCGGAGATTAGAGACAGGTGCATCCAGTTAGATCCCATCCCCTATCACCGTGCTTTGGCTACATTCCATGCTTCGACAACCTCGAGCACCGATTCTATGTGTGAAATGTCCAAGGACTGCTGCTTCTCGCGCGCTATGGATCTGGCGCTTCCTACGGCGTGTTTGATCTGATGCTATGTCAGCATTTTCCAACGATAAAATATGGTAAACGGCTGCCACAGACCTGGCGTCCGTTCAATGCATTATTCGCTAACGTGTCTATGTCACCCTCGTTGAACTGGGTTTCGATCTTGGTGCCGTCGAGAGCTTTATGGAGAAACATCTTCCAGATCATTCTTCTGGCTTTGGCGTCAAGATCGGGGTAGTGTATGGAGAAATGGATACGACCTGTTTAAAATCGTTGAGATCAGCATTTTGTCCCCTTCCTACAAGGAAAATTCCACTACGGACTTTCGAAGGCCGGGTCACAGTTTCCAATGCGATTAGTCGTGAGGATCAGGATTCCCTGGAAGTACTCGAGCTGCCGTAGAAAAATCGACACAAGAGCATTACGCGTCACATCTTTAGTATCTCGCTCTTGAAGGAACACGTCTGCCTCATCCAACAGAAGTACCGCAGACCATTGGTGAGAGAGCTCTAGGATCAGATTCAATTGCTTGTCGACTTTCTCGACGTCAGTTCCTAGCTCGCCGGCACTGACTGCGTACAATGGCTTTTTGGCGACTTCGGCCACTGCCTCTGCGGTCAAGGTCTTGCCGCAGCCAGGATTACCACTAAGGAGGCCGATAAGACCGAGACCTTTGCCTTGCACTACGTCGTCGTAGCCTGTCTCTGCGGTAGAATGCTGTTTGACGAGAGAATGAATCAAAGTCTTTGGCTTTTCTCCCATCACCAGAGAATTGAAAGGCTCGTCGGTCCAGACGACTTCTTTGAGGCGCGAAATGGCAAAACTGCCTGTACTTGTTTCAGCGATACCAGGAAGCAAAGACAGCGGGGTCGTGATTTACCCCATATCTTGTCACCGAACCCAAAACCACCAATGAAAGGCGAACATATCATTAGCTGTTCATCAGTAAGAGTGCTCCTTTCGATGGAAGAATGCACATTGGTTGTGTATTGCGTGTTCGGATTATTGGCTCGGTATGACGCGGTGTCAACCATTGCACGGCCATGCGTCTGGAATCGATGTTAGAATGTAAGCCACTGTAAAAACCTTGCTGGCTTGGTGTCAAGGTGAACGCCATTTCCGCTACAAATCGTGCTGGAATGTATCGACAAAAGCAGAAGATACCGATTCCATAGCAGACTATAGCTCGCGCTGGACCTGACACTTTTTTGCGTGGCTCCTATGGGTAAAGCTCTGTTCAAGCCTTATACCCAACCCAGCGTCATGCCAAAACTGCTATTTATCTTCGCGCCAATCCTCGTCGTTCTGGATACAAGAAATCTAACTCACGTTAAATTGGAAGCGTTTGACTTCATATCGGTCATTCATTGTCTCCCGCATAGCCGGTCCACAGGTCTCTAAATATGTATTGCGCGTCATACAAACGTACTTCTTACCTCTCTCGATCATCTCTAGTCTTATCTGCGCTGGATTTGATGCTAGTTCTAAGGGATAGACAGCGAGGTCGTGGATTTTCAGAGCTCCTTCAAACTCATCGATTTCCAGATCCTGGAATTTATCAGGTCGATTTGAGATTCCCAGGTTCTTCGTATAGCCGAACTTCAATCCGTCATCTGCGATCATATCACACATGATGTGCCAATACTGCGTGTGATCTTGCCTCGTACGAATTTTCATTCGACGCATCCGCAAGACCTGATGCTGTTCAGTATACTGATGGAAATGGTATAGCATAGTGTTTGGCTTGAACAATGCCCATAGCAGGGGCCAGGTAATCTCGTAGTTGGGCAACATGTTCTCCAGGCTCCTGATTATTTTTCCTTGCTCTTCGTCGACATATCGAAGAGCTGTAGAAATATCGGCTATAAGAGCAGAGTCGGGGTCTTTCGCGTTCTCTTCTTGCAGCAGTCTAGCCTTCAGAGCGTGGCGAGAATGGAAGAACAACGCTGGATCCGCCTTGAGGATATGATTAGATGAGGTCTCGGCGAGAAGAAGATATGAAACTCTTACGAACGGAGGCTCCTTCTTGAGACTTAGACCCTCGACATCTTTGTTGATATCAATCAAGAGGTCCCGCAGCGCATGGCTTTTGATGTCAACTTCTGTATGTGTATGCACGCCTTTATAATTGATAATGCGTCTTTCGACTAGTACTGGCTTCTTCTTATCGAGTTTCTTGTCTGGCTTGCCGGTTTTTACAAGTTTGGTCTCGTAGGTTCGCCTAAGAGCGGATACAGTACAAGAGGTTAAACTAGGGTGGCCAAGAAGGGTAATTTGAGGTATATGGAGTATGGACTGTTGACTTACAGATCAAATCTAGAGCAGATTAGCAAGTTGATGATGGATCATGAGTGTATGAGACCATGATGACCATGTGGTTTAACTTACACCTCGGCGTAGCGCAAGATTCGATTGGGCTTGAGCTCTTCCTTAGCATCCTGACTTCCGACCGTCGCGCCATTGACATGACTTGCAGTCTTCACGTTCGCGATGTCCATATCAGGTTTTGGCGGATTGTTGTCGATAGAAGATACATCCTTGGTTGGCATCGTGCTCAAATCCCGAGAATCGTGATGTTACCTTAAAAGTGACAGGAAGCGTGAAATACGAAGGACATAAGCCCGGCTGGTGGAGCCTAATGTCGTGGAATATAGAACGATTTATATACACGGAGGTACAACAAGAAGCTATGAGACGCCAGCTGAAAGACGCATGCCCCATGCGTCGGCTGATTGCGGTACGCCTTAATCTCTACTGTACTAAAAATATCCCGCCCAAGGCTTAGGGCGCTATCCCCATATCTACGGACAAAGACATCCTACAGTACACCATATCATCGTGCTTTTCGTCCTATGCTCAACTTCAGGCCTGATTGTTCACCCTAATAATCCTATACAGTATTCGGACAAAGAGCACTACGCTCATAGCTTTGGAAGAAATGGCGACCCAATGTACTTCACGAGGGTTTACGGATGCTTTCCACCAGTACATTCGCAATCTCCCAGAGAAGAAGAACAAGAAATCAGTGTTGTCTCGCCTCGATTTGAACAATCCTCCGACGCCAGAAAGTATCCAAGAATCGATGAGTCAAATGGAGGTCAGAAATTCTCACAAGCCATCCGTAAGAATAATGAAAAGGGTTTTGGGCCCTGTTATCATGGCAATGAAAGACTACTACAGCGTGCTCGATACCCTTACGCAAGCCGATCCAACACCGGGAATGATAATCTGGGGTGCCCTGAAGATAGTAATTGACGGGTTGGGCCGTTTTATTGACCTATTTGACAGCATCAAGGCCGAATTAATGTCTTTGACGACTCAATTACGACGGATGACACTCTATGAGGATCTCTATGGCGGATCTAATGATATGCAGGACTATTTGTTCAAGTCGTACATAAATGTCTTCAGGTTTTGGTGTAGAGTTGATAAGGAATGCAACCGGTGCAGTCTCAGCACTCTGCTGCGGGCCTCTACTTCATTTAGCTTAAAAGAGCTACAGGGCATTGTACAAGATCTCAAACAGAATGCTGATGAGACTGACAAACTCGGTCATATCATCGAGGGACAATACGCCGGCGTAGAGAGAGAAGAAGCCGGTTTTGAAAGAAGAGAAAATAAGAAGGAGCGAGACGAAGGATCCAATTGGAGAAAACAAATGCAAAGCGATCGCATCGTATCTTGGCTTGGTGGCCAGGCGTTCAATGAGTCGACTTTAACACGGCACCAAAACAACCTCAATGTGATTAGCGCAGGGGCCACGTGCGATTGGCTCTTCGAAGAAAACATATTCCAAGAGTGGGTCGACGGAACCTCAATCAAGCCAATCATTTGGCTCTTTGCTGGTCCAGGCTCTGGCAAGAGCGTTTTGTGCTCACATGCCTGCCAATATGTCGAGAATCTTGGCCTCGAAGCAAAGGTGGCAGTCGCACTTCATTTCTACGCATTCGACGATCAAAAACCGGCCGTCGTCACGGCACGAGGGTTGGCAGCTCAACTCTTTTCGCAATATTGGTGCTTGCATAAAGATATACCGGAAGATGTTCAGGATGCGTCCCAGAAAAGCGCGGCGAGTCTTTCCAACGTTCTGGACTTCATCCGAATTCTCGTTAGCAGGCTTCCAAAAGTATTCATTTTCTTCGACGGGATGGACGAAGAATGCAACACAGCAAGATGGGTAGAAGCTCTCAAAATGACCGACTTTTTCATTTCCCTGGCTGAGACGTTTCCACACACTATGAGACTTTGGTATAGTACGCAGGATACGTTCCTCGTCCGGAAGAAGCTTGAAAGCTTTCCGGTATTAAACATAAAAGACCGGATCGCAGGAGCAGTAGACGAGTACATAGCCTCGAAGGTGCCCGGACTCGACAATGTCGAGGTAGGTCAGGAGACCAGAGAGTGGATACTGACCGAACTTCAAGGTCGAGCAGAAGGAAATTTCCTCTGGGCAAGCCTTATGTTGAAAACAATAGAGAATGAGGTGAGCAGCTTTGACGAAATGGAGCAATTCATCAAGGAAGGTCTACCCAAGGACCTCGACCAGTACTACAGGCAGTTGTTCTCTCGGTATGAGACAAGAGAACGAGAATTAGCTAGGTGAGATGAAGCTCGATAATCTTCGATTTGGGTATGAGACTGATTCCCATCATCAAGCAAAATTTTCGCGTTGATCACGTTCGCGAAGCGGCGCCTTCGGCTGTCAGAGCTGCGAGAAGCGATTGGAATTATCTCGTCCAGCGATCCTAAGGTGTTAAAGAGTAATTCCATTCCCTGGCAACAAGCTGTCAAAAAGCTCTTCGCTCCCTTAATCGAAACGCAACCAGACCCCAAGAATGCAGACGATTGCTTTTGTCATCTGTTCCATGGTACAGTCAGAGATTTCCTTCTGAAGAATCAAGATATCTTTCGGCTGGGTCAGACCGTCGTCACCAATCGTCTTGTGTCCGAAATGGCCATTGCTGAGGCATGTCTTCTTTACTTATCACAGGAAAAGTATTCACAGCTCCTGACTAAAAGGCCGGGCCAATGGGTCACTACCTCAGGAGAAGACTTGTCTGACCATCACCTTTTGACGTACTCGGCAAAGTACTGGGATAAGCATTTAGACGATGTCCAGGAAACACCCCAGCTTCTGTGTAGAGTGGAGAAATTCTTGACCTCCTCAAACTTCCAAACAACTTTACAGATTCAAAGCTTGTGCATTGAGGGTCATTTTGGTCTTTATACAGTTCAAGGCCATGTCAGGAGCCATAAGTACACCAAACGTGTTTTCCCGAGATGGTTTTCTGAAAACAAGTCGGGGGGAATCACCGACTTCTTAGGAAACTATCGAAGTTTCATCAGCGAATGGCAGTCATTTCTTGATTGCGCTACATGCAGTGATGATTGTTGTGATTACGCGCACTACGCTCGCTATGTAGGTGAGCTGGACCGATGTCTTTGGAAAGCATTGGGGCCGAGCAACTTCCTCTCTTCAAACCATGGACGGTATTGCAGCTTTATGTTAACAAGCGAACAAAATCCACTGGAAAAGCAAATGAAACTGTATCAGGATTATGTTACTGAGGATGGTAGCCTAGTTGTAGTACTACAGTGTACTAACGGAAGGTTAGTGGACGCTTTGCAAAATAGGTATCTTTGGCAACTGGATAGAGCTCATGATATTTATAGGGATGGGCTCGGTACACCTGTTGGCGAAGAAAGCTCGCCATATCGTCTGGAATCTTGGAGCATGCCAAATCACACCGCCCCGACCTTTCTTATGCAAGAACTCCTTTTTACCGGTCTAGATCCAACGAGGTGGACAACCTCCGGCAAAGTCTTAAGGGAAAGCCAACGATCCACCAGCTTCAAAACCGTGTCGTTCAGCCCCGATCTCTCCTACCTACGGATTGGGTCAAAGGTTTTTTCGAAGGAAAGCAGTGGTGGCTATGTCACCATCGATGGCCTGGACCTGACCGCAGATAACATGTCAGCTTGCTTCGAGGAGATTACTAGTCGAGCAAGCTTTCTGGTTCTGGCGTCTAGAAGAAGGATGCCTAAACCCAGCTTAAATCGTGGCCGGATGACAGACCGAGATCCTAGTATCGAGAAACGACCTAATAGCCCTAACGCGCATCTTAGTACAAAGTTGACCGCTGAAGACTGTGAACATTGCTCACGTGACCCCTCGAGAAGCAAAAATGGTTCGGATACATCCCCTCCGAACACAGCAAAGGAAGCGTCCAGTGATGATAGCGACAGCGCCGACGCGAGCTCATCATCCTCGTCGGGTTCATTGGACTGTATTTCGGCCGAGGAGACTTGGAGCGAGGGATCTTCAGATATATCTCAGCTTGAGCAGGTGCAATGGAGGACTTTGGACTCATCTGAGGAAGAGACTTCCGCTACCAGCGAGTCTGAAAGTGAGACCGAGGTGGAGAGCGACGTTGAAGACCCTTCGGAAGGACCCGTACATAGCTATGGCCAGCTTCTGGACGAATCTGAAAGCGATGGAGGTGACATTGACTTTGGATGTGGATCTGAAGATGACGCTTACCAAGCCGACTCAGACTGTTCTGAATCTAGCGACTACAGCAATATCAATGATGACTTTGGCTTCGACAGTGGAGATGAAGATACAATGCACAGACGGTTGTTTATTAAAGCATCGAGCCAGCGACACGTTAAATACCCTGAAGGATGTCTTATGATATACGACCTTAGTTCGAACCCTCCAAAGTTGCTCTTCCGATTTTCCCAGACTCTACCTTTGATGCTCTTCGACTCGCCGCCGGCAATCCACCCTACAAAGCCGTTAGTGGTGTGGCCACTGTCCGGAGGAGACATACTCTTTGCAGACTTCGAAGCCAAGAATTACTTTACCAGAAGAGCTAGACCCTCCACACGTAGAAGTATCATCCCCCTTACCCAAGTATCTGCTAATAAACCGGTGCTGACGTCCCCAATTAGCTCGCCACGTCTTCTTAAAATGCAAATTCTCCTGCTGCGGACACTATCTGCATATTCTATCCCTCGAGGCACAAGAAACGCTCCTCTCCAAAGCCGGAAGAAAGAGACATGCCGAATCCTCTTTGGAGCTCTCGGCCTTCCTCTCCACCCACCGGCTCTCAACACGCAAAACCACCCGCAGCCCGCCGTCACTGATCCACCGCGCCAAAATCTCACTCGGAAGCACGCAGAGCCTCAACCCCGCCAGAATGCCCGTCGAGGTCACCTGGTCCCCTACATCCGTGTACCTTTCCAGCAGCAGCGAATCCAATTTCCTCTCCCTCTTTCGCGTACAGCTATTTGCATCACCAGCCGGGCAAGAACCCTCCATCGCAGCCAAAACCCCCGTCGTCTCCGTCCCCAAACAACCCATCCTCCTCCCCCAATCCGCCCGCTCCCGCAAAGTCCACTTCTTCCCCCCCTCCCGTCCCCACGACACCCACGCCCTCATCCTCATCGGCAGCTGGGCCGCGACGCCAGCCGAGGGCCACAACGCCTCTGCCCCCGAAGAATGGGACGCCGTCCAAGGCCATCCCGAACCAGTATCGCCGCCCATAGGCTTCTATGTCAGCGAAGAAGCGGATTTGGGCGGGTGGGTCGAGAGCAGTGCGCAAGTGGAGATGGGACCTGAGAACGACAGAGGGGCCTTGAAGGCCAAGATGGAGCGGTTCGCGCCAGTGGACGATTGCGATATCGAGCATTTTTTCTTTGCGCATCCGCCCAGATATTGATTTGGAGAAGAAACTTTGCACTATTGAAGATATGGGGGGAAGGCCCCTCGGCTCGTATGGCAAGGCCAAGAGAGAGGTCGCCTGCCTGGTCCGGAGAGAGCGCCGAATTGTGGCCCCCACGCCCGCACAAAAAACAGTGCCTTCGAAAACGATGCTGAGCAAATCGAGAGTGTGTGTCAAGGTGACTGATTTGGGGAAAGAAATGAGAGAGGCGCAAAAGAAGGGAGGATCAATGACAAGCGATGGCGGAATCAAAGACGATTCTTTTGATATCGTGCGAGACACCGCTCGCCAGGAAATCCAGAGTCCTGTATTATCTACATTTAAAGCCAAAAGCGGGAAATCCAAAGGGTTACCACCACATTCACTCCACCCGCTGTTCGATATCCGTCGTCACCGCAATCCCGCCCCTCGGCACCTCCCTCAACTCCAAAATCTCCTTCAACCCCAACCCCCCGCCCTTCGCGTGCGCCGTAACCCCCTCCCCCATCTCCTCCCCCACCATCATCTCAAACCCATCATGCTGGTGCGCTGCCCGCCCGAAAATACTCCTCGAGCTCGAGTTATGATGCGTGCGCTGCGAAGAGCCGCCGTAGTTGTTGGCGGCTTTGGGTATCGACGCGATGGTGGATTTTGAGCGGCGGCGAAGCAGTTTATTGTAGATGGGCATTAGGGAGGGGAGGCAGGCGGCGACGATGCCGGCGGAGGCTTCGATGACGGTCCAGAGGCCGGGGTAGGTGTTTGACCCTGTGAGGGGCGGGGGGTTAGAATAGGGGGCTGTGGGGTTGGGAGGGATGGGGGAGAGAGTACAGGTAATGTCTTTGGGGTTGATGGAGGTTAGGGTTGTTAAGCGGATGATGCTTGTTATGCAGACGCTGTGGGGTTTAGCATTTTTTTGAGCCTCCGCAAAGGATGGGCGGGACGTACAATGTGCCGAGTAGAAACACAACCGTTAGTCCGATTTTCTTTGTCCGCGAAGTGTTCAGGTGCCAGACTAAGGGGATGGGAATGATTAAAATGACCACGTCGGTCAACAGATTGAGCGCTGCGAGCGCAATGTAGAAATTGTTGTTTTCGATGCAGTGACCCTCCCCGGCTCGATGCCAGTAGTGATTTATAGGTAAGCACTGGACGATGGCGGTGATCTGGATTGAGATGTACCATGCGACGACAAAAGCTCCGACGGTGTAGACGGCGATGTTCATGCTTCGGACTGGGAAGAGCCGGTGGTAGAAGAGGAGGATCGATATTTTGATAGCTGGTAATGTGGTGTTCCAGAATAGCTGCAGGACATACAGTACCTATGATGCCATATGATCAGCATCAAGATAGGGTATGGATGAAGTGGAGGCTGGGCGTAGCAGAAACGAAGAAGCTGTCAAAAGGTACAGGTCTACAATGTAAATTCTGAGGGACGACTGACAATCAGGTACTTCACCGCTGACTCTTCGCCGACCTCTGACTTATGCCGCCCGAGCCCATAGCTAACTCCCTGAGACACATGTCAGAAGTTTATCTGAGAATTCAAAGGTTGACGAAGCTTACCACATACTGGCAGACACAACCACCATAGTTCAGAAACTGGAGAGACTTGTTACTACTGATAGTACATTGAGCTTTCGAGCCTGTTCCCGCACCAACGCAGCTAACATCACATAATCATCTGCAAAAATCCTCTGACCTGCTATCCGTCTGGCGATGAAGCGAAGAGCAACAGCGAGCGACGTTAAAAATACTAATAGAGAAGTGATTGCAATCGTTCCGACCTGGCGCGCATTCAGGATCTGAGCGCCAACCATGGCGAGCTATTGGCATGCGAAGGACTTTGGATGAAAAGCCAGCATCTCATCAAAGTAGCGTCCTTGAAATGTCTCTTCACACGATCGTTGATATTTGCAAGACCAGTTAGGTAGAGAACAGAAGTAATGAAAGAATAAGGGGGCCGGTTATTTCCCCCAACATCGTTATTGGCTGTTGGTGCTAAAGATGAGGAAACAACGTCACACCCATAACAATTGTCGAACGTCGCAAAAACAAACGACAGTTAAAGGTAAGGTAGGCAGGGGACCCCTTGTACAGCACTGTAGCCACCATCAACGAAGACCTGGCCAAAGGCCAATTGGTCAACTGAACAGAGTCCCCCAAAGATATTCCATCCTAACCTACCTTAGGGGCTGATGCTCTTGTGCGGTTCGGGCAATTCTTCCAGCATCGCGAACTGATATGCTTGAAGGAGGTCGATCCATTTGCGGCAGGAATCAGCAGAGATTGTGGATTGTGCCACGAATCACAAACGCTGGTGTGATGGAGAAGTCCCCTGTGGCCATTCGAGTCGACGATAAGAGCGGCGTTTGGTTTGGCCGATCTTGACAGTTGTACGCAGTACGGAATATTCGCTCATTGATCGGCAATAGGAACATCGGAATTGTTCGCCGGCGGGACGGAAGGGCCACAGTCCGCTCGTCAAGCTGGCCAATCAAACGTCCGCCACAACCCCCAAAGACGCCCGCTAGTAATGTCACTACAGTACTGTACTGTAATCTTACGTTGCGTTGGGCACAGCACTCAATGCGTGGTGATGCGCAGCACCCCGACCAACCATGGAAGAAGAGTGTCTTGAGCAGGAGAGATTAGACGACCATCGGATCGATCAACTACCCGAACAAGGGTGCCTCACACACGTACGGAGGAGATCGGAACGGCTCGAATACCCTCCTTGTTTGTACTGTGTACAAGAGTACTTGGCATCACCTGCGTGGGGTAGGACCCGAGCATTTGGCCCCTCCCACAAGCAACGCTACTGCGGGCGCAATGTCGTTGCTTCTCCCTCGTTCCTGGATGTTAGAAGGGGAAGGAAATATACTCCGCCGGCAGCCCTGGATGGTGCGGTACTGCCCCGTCCAATTCTCATCCGGCTTTTCTTGTCGACCTAGATGTGACTTCCAGCATACATCTTTCAGTGCGAAGTATTCAACGTCGTTGCGAACATGTCGTACTCCCCGAAGGAATCCCAATCCAACATAACCGAGGTCAAGACGAGGGCCGGGATCACTCTCGTTCCCAGTCCGACCAACGACCCTCAAGATCCTTTGGTATCCTTATCCTCATCTAGGCAGATTGATCAATTTGCTTTCCAGCACCAATGCTGACTTCTATGACCTCGCCAGAATTGGCCTCAACGGAGAAAGTACCTGACGTTGGCCATATTATGTCTGGCCGCGTTCGCTGGTACAGCAAGCTCCCTGGCGAACCAGCTTGCTTTTGAGGTTCAGGCCAAATCGTACTCCAAGACTCCGTTGGAGATGTCTTACTCGGTATGTGCCTCATTGTCCTGGCAAATATGTTTGGAAAGTGCAAGCTGCTGACATTGCGCCCAGGTCTCAGCCGCAGTCGCGGGCGTAGCATTTGGCCCGGTCTTCTTTGTGCCACTCGCGCAATGGATAGGCCGCTGTGCAACTATTTGGTGGAGTCTCGTCGGCGCCATCGTCTGCAATATCTGGGCGGCGAGTATGACGGGAAGAGATCAATACACCGCCTTTGTTTTATCTCGACTTTTCGCTGGCATGTTTGGCTCCGTTCCGTCAGTCCTTGGCTCAGGAACCATCATCGACATCTTCTTCCTTCATGAGAGAGGCAAGGCCTTTGTGATCTTCTCGTTGTCTTTTCTGCTCGGAACTGTCGCTGGTCCGACATTTTGCGGTTTTATTGTGGAGCATGCTGAATGGCCGGTTGAGTTTTGGTGGACGGTCGGACTCCAGGGCTCGGTCCTAATCCTCGCTTTTTTCTTCTTGGAGGAGACTGGTTTCACCCGTGATCAGCGACGAATATACCCCTTAAAACCGCAATCCTTTATTGCCAACAGGATGGTTACGTTCTTCTGCGGGACCAAGGTGGTCCCGCCTATCAGCGGTTCTGAGCTCGTATATTCTTCTCTTTCCCTAGCCCCAATGCTCAAGTTGCTGATAGGTGGGAACAGGTTCGCTTTGCATACGCTCCCTTTTTGATTGGCTTTTCACCCGTGACACTTCTTGTTGGCACCTTCCAGCTCATCTCGTTTGGTTGGTTTGTGAGTAAATTTCTGAATTGATGTACCTATAATGAACGGGAAACGCGCTTTGAGACCAATCCCCCCCTCAGTTTTCCAAAGTAAAGAGAGATGCTAATTCCAAAATCTGCTAGGTTATGATCAACACACTCCTAACTATTTTCCTCCAAGAGCCCGTCAAAAAAGGTGGCTATGGGTTTACGCCTCAGCAGAACGCAGCGTTCACCTTCTGTCTCTGGTTTGCGATCATTGCCGCCCAGATCTATGGACACTACCTTAATGATAGGATCCCTCTCTGGTTAACGAGGAGGCATGGCGGGATCTGGAAGCCTGAATATAGATTGTATACGCTGTGGCTGCCTGCATTAGTATTGCTTCCTGTAGGATTGGGTATCTTCGGTGCGGCACTGGAGTACCATCTACACTACATGGTTCTCGCCGTTGGCGCTTTCCTCATTGCCTTTGCGGCTATACTTTCTGTTCCCGTGGCAGTCAATTACGTTGCTGAATGCTTTAAAGAATACGCTGCTGAGACAGGTACGATCATGAACTTGTATCGGTTACTTTTCGGGCTCATTGTTCCGTTCTTCATCACACCTTGGGAGCGCGCAGTCAGTATCGGATGGGTGTTTGGCATGGCTGCCTTTTTCAGTATTGGCTCTTTTGGCCTTTTGGTCGTGCTCATGTGGAAAGGTCATGACATTCGGCAATTGAGTTTTAAGAGTGTCGCGAGTACAGAGGAGGGGGCTCGAGTAACACAGACAGAAAGCCTAGATATGTAGACGGTATTATATAGACTGCCGGAAGGTTGGTGCTCTACATCGCGATTCACTTAAATGAGGATACTACTTCCTAAGGTTGAGTATAATACACCTTTTGCGCCAATCTACATCTCGTCTCTCGCATATTAGCCGTCGGGTTAAAAGAGTAGCGGTGCCGACCTGTACTAAAGGTACCTTTCTCAACGACATGTCTTATCTAACACACCCCATTTGCTCCACGCTCTCCAGCGGAGTGTTCTGGCTCACGAACGCCGTTAGCTAAACCAGTTATTCATCAGGCATATACTCAGCCACTTTGTTGGGTTTGCTAAAAATTTACTTTTTCGCCATCCGTGGAATGGGGTCCAGAGCTGACGATCATCCTCTCGGAACAGATTATAATGCTCGCAATAATCAAAGAAATAGCTTCACCGACTTAGTCCTAGTGGATGACTTGATTCGTCAGCTGTCCAAAGAAGAAGACGAAGTCCCTCTCGTGGCTTATCCGGCATCAGAACGAGGCGTAACTGACTATGAGCACTTCACAGCCAAGTCAATTGACAACTTCATCACGAATGCAGCCGCGAGACTGATGGACCAGGGCCTCGACAGCATATCCTCCGAGGACTGTGGCGAAGATGATTCTCCTATCATTGGCTTGCTTGGCCCCTCGAACTTTGACTATGTGATTACGATGCTTGCCTTGAGCCGGCTGGGCTATGCGGTTCTGATACTGTCTCCTCGGCTGGCGATAGCAGCCTACGAGTCGCTTCTTGAGGAGACGGAGTGCAACCTCCTGGTGTATGCTAGCCAGATGGACTCGGTTGTTGATGAGATTGGAAAGCGTCGCCCTTTGAATTCACTTCACGTTGTTCCGCGTTGTGAATATGAGAGAAATCCTACCTCTTCTTCTATGTGTCCCACTCGACCTGTGGATGTGTCATTAGGTAAAAAGACGGCATACATCATGCACTCTTCAGGCTCAACAGGGCTTCCGAAATGCAATTACGTGTCTCATGCTTCCTGCCTAAGCAACTTCGCCAACGGGCATCCATTGAAGGCTCTACTAACGGTGCCATTATATCACATGTATGGCCATGCATCACTATTTAGGGCCTTTTACCAAAGGAAGACGTGCTATATGTACAACGCTTCATTACCATTGACATCTTCCAACCTGACTGCAGCCATAGAAGCGGTTCGTCCAGGGGTCTTTCTCTGTGTACCCTACGGCTTGAAGCTCATTGCGGAAAACCAAAAAGGCATAGACGCACTCAAGACATGTAAAGTGGTTGCGTTCGCCGGTAGTGGCTGCCCTGACGAACTGGGAGATTTCTTGACAAATGAGGGTATCAAATTAGTGGGTGGCTTTGGGACGTACGTCTTGTCGACTGTTGATCCCTTATCCATGTTGATACCGTAAGACAGGACAGAGTCGGGCCTTGTTATGAGTTCCAATCGACCGGATGGCGATACTGCTTGGAATTACCTACGTGTGATACCACCGGCTAAGCCATATGTCTGGATGAAACCTATAGAGAACGGAAGCTACGAGCTAGTGGTGCTCGATGGCCTCAAATCGAAAATCGCTTCGAATTCCGATGAGCCCCCAGATTCATACCATACAAGGGACATCTTCGTGCCTCATGTTAATATACCCTACGCATGGAAATATCTTGGTCGTCTGGATGACCGTATCACCCTGGTCAACGGAGAGAAGGTTCTTCCTCTACCCATCGAAGGCAGAATCAGGCAACAAGCCTTGGTTCGCGAAGCCGTCGTGTTCGGCGTTTCCAGGTCGATGCCTGGCCTTCTCGTCTTTCGTAGCGATGCGGGAGCAGATATGTCGGACGAAGAATTCATCCAGAGTATATGGCCAGCTGTAGAAGATGCCAATAGCAAAGCTGAGTCCTTCTCACAGATTAGTAGGGAGACAATTGTCCCTATGTCTGCGACTGTAGATTATCCTCGGACTGATAAAGGGACCATTATCCGTGAGCAAGTATACCGAGTTTTTGATGCAGAGATCTCAGAAATGTACAAGAATCAAGAAACCACGACAGGAGGTACTCTGAAGTTTGACGTCGACGGCATGGAAGCATGGCTTCTTCAGATCTTCAGAAAGCCATTGAAAATACAGATAGCAAATGCTCAAGTCGACTTCTTCGCTGTCGGCTTCGACAGCCTCCAAGCTACGCGCTTACTGCATATTATCAGAAAAGAGCTTTACCTGAACGGAAAAAACGACGAGATCAGTACAAGCGCCTTGTACCAGACACAAACTATAGAAGGCATGGCGAATTTTCTACATGGCCTCCAAACAGGAATTCCTCCAGCGGACCACGAAGCTACAGACACTCCCGGAATGGCTGCCATGATTGAAAAGTACTCTTCATTTTCACCGCACACACCCTCCTGCATACTTATCAAAACCCGCGAAGCCATCATCCTGACCGGCGTGACCGGTTCCCTCGGTGCCTGGGTTCTTTCCAAGATCCTCTCCCTCCCCTCACCTCCCCAAATCTACTGTCTCGTCCGCGCCGAGTCCGCCCAACACGCCCGCGACCGCATCATGGACTCCCTCCAGACTCGTCAAATCAGCCACACTCCGGACCAGTTGAACCACATCATCGCGCTCCCCAGCGATCTCAGCTTGCCCTCCCTGGGTCTTGCCAGTAACGTCCTCGAACAGCTGAGAGGCAGCACGACGCACATCATACACATGGCATGGCCCGTCAACTTCACATTCCCGCTGTCGGCATTCAAGAAGCACGTCGCCGGCACGCACAATTTGATCGAGCTTGCGCTCTCCGTGCGCCGCCCAAAGCCTGCAATGTTCGTCTTCTGCTCTTCCGTCTCGGTAGCTGGCACGTGTGCGGTGGTCACAGAAGACTACATCCAAGACCTCGGGGCCGCGCAGCCCATGGGTTACGCCCGTTCCAAACTCGTCGCCGAGCGCGTGGTGCAAAACGCGGCCGAGCGGGCAGGTGCCAGGGCGGCTGTTGCACGCATCGGGCAAATCGTGGGTGATACAATCAACGGGGTATGGAACGATACCGAAGCTATCCCGTTAATGATTCGGTCTGCGCTGTCGACTAACGCGTTACCGGCGCTTGCAGAAAAGTGTGTCTGGCTCCCAGTGGATACTGTTGCGGCGAACGTTCTGAAACTTGCACAGCTGCAAGAAGGGAACGATGTATATGATGCGCAGATGGATCAGGACGACAGGAGCGGGGTATACAACCTTTCCAACCCACGGAGCTTCTTCTGGACCCCGGACCTGCTTCCTTTGCTCCGCAAGGCGGGACTTCAATTCGACGCTGTTCCAACGCCGGAATGGCTGGAGCGGTTAAGGCGGAGCGAGCAAGATATGGCCAAGAATCCAGCGGTTAAGCTTTTGGGATTTTGGAGCGAGAAATACGGAGGAAGTGATGGTGAGAAGGGTGGGGCAGGTGAGGATAAGGCAGGTGAAGAACGCGGGGTTGATACGACGAAAACGAGAAAAGAAGGTCGGTTGTTGAGTGACGTTCCTGATTTGGTTGGTGGAGGGCATGTAGAGAAGTTCTTACGAAATTGGTTGGAAAAATGGGGAGAGGTACAGCAAGGGGAGGGAAGGTGATAAGTTTGCGTATGTAAGGTCTACCGTTGGATGATTTGAATCTGGATTTGGAATAAAAAACCTTTCTTCTCTGAATAGCGTATTGATTATCATACTGACTTTGAATTTAAAAATTCTGACACTCCCTGGCTATCTCTTTGCACCGGCTGCTATGTGGAGTGATGGAGGCGAGATCGAGGAGAATAATCCAACCCTAGGGTTAGGGATGTGGTGTTGGCATGTGAAATCTGTGACGTCAACCGCGAAGCTACGAGCACCTCACCACACCATTCTCAACAACGCGTCCAAACTTTCGCTTCCCTACACCCCCATCAATCAGCACTTCTTTCCCTCAAATCCCCTCCTTCCCCCTTCCCCGCCCCACAAAACTCCCCCCCCAAATCCGCAATGGAAGACCCAGGTCCCCTCCCCCCCCCACCCCCTTCCTCCTCCACCATCCTCAACCCCATAACTAACCCCCCCAACAAGTCGCCGAAATCCCCCACATCATCCACGCCCTCACGCAATCCCCGCCCAGCACCCAACGCGCCACGATCGAGAAATACTTCACCCCCAACGCCTCCTTCACGCACCCCTTCTGCCGCACCGGCAGCTTCGAGGGCAGCCGATGGCTGATCTGGTGCATATACCGCTGGTACAAGATCTTGAGCCCGAGGATCGAGTTGGAGGTTGATAGTGTGGGTGCGTGTGTGTGTGTGTGTGCTGTAGGGGGAGGGGGGGGGGAAGGGGTTGTTTTGTTTTGGTGGGGGGATTATATATTCCGTACTGACCCACGTGTGGCGTGAACCAGCGTACGACGAGAAAAACCTGAAACTCTACGTCACGATGCACCAGCTCTTCGCGCTCTTCGTGCTGCCCTCGCTGCTGCACGCGCGGGTGTCGCTGACCACGGTGCTGCAACTCACGCCCGCGCGGCCGTTTGCGGCGCTCAAATCGCAGTCGCCATCAACAACGTACTTGATCCAGTCGCAGAACGATTTGTATCAGGTCGGCGAGTTTGTGAAGTTTGCGAGCGTGTTTGGGCTGCTGAGGGTGCTGGTGCTGGGGTGGCAGTTTGTGGCGACGGGGTTGTGTGTGTTGGGGGCGGGGGTGGGGGCGCCGGTGACGTGGGTGGAGGAGAATGTGGTGGGGGGGAATGCGGAGAGGAGGTTGGGGGAGGTGGTGGAGGGGTGAGGGGAGATGTGGAGGGAGGGGAAATAATGGATACGAGTGGCAGTTCTCATGCCACATACAGAGAGGCGTAACAAAACCACTGCTCTTGGGAAAATGTCCGCCTTCTACGTCTCTGATCTGCGTTGTCTTTGCTCGGGTACTGGTATACGAGTATAGACAAATTGATCCTCCATAACCCCTTAAACATGATGATCAGGAGAATTCGGCTTTTTGTGTTGAACAAGATTGTGCCAGAATATCAGGGAATTAAAGCTCATTCTGACTCGACTACGGAACTGAGAACTTCAGTATTCGCGGATGGCATGAAAGAATCATTCTTGAGAGACACATGCCGTGATAATTTGAGATATCGAAGACCCCGACCTAGCTCCCAAGCCTTTATTGACATCGCTGCAGTACGGTCTATTATTGCCCAGACTTATCTCGAGCTCGTCCGGGTTTGAACGGTCAATCACAGTGGTGAATGACTCTTCAACCGAGTTGAGTCAGCAGGCGTTCAGGTTGAGACTAAGTTCTCTAAACGATCTTTGAAACCTCAATCGAAGCCCCTTTTAAAGGGCGGCAACCCCCCAGAGAGGGCTGCTCTCAAAGCAATCTCTGGGAAAAATTCCTTCTTCCGATCTGAGGAAAAGAATGACATCCTAGCACGTATTGCACAGCATCGGAGTCGGGGAATCGACAACTGGCACTTTCGAAAGTATGAATATATGCTATGCTTTGATAAGTCGGTTTATGAAACATTGACAGTACTTGCAAAATGCTGCAAGAAAAGATATGGCGATATGCCATCCTACGCCAGTCTATCCAAGATCATTCTTCTCAAAGATATAAGGCTGAAAGACGCTGCTGCCGATTTAGATGTTGACGATACGAGCAGACTAGTCAAAAGCATCAAGGATGGCATCAAAAGCTTCTTGAAAACAGAATATAAATGGAAGAGGCCTCCCTTACCTATCGAGGACAGTCCATTCCGTACGAAGCAGATCGTGCTGCCAAGCATTAACATAAAGCTAGACTCTGCCGAGGAGGAAGCCAAATTGAACGAAATCTCCACAAGAACCGATTGCAGAATCAGAGTCACGGACGACAAGTCCACCTCTCAGCTTCTCTCTATTACTGGGCGTAAAGAAGCATTACCTTTTGCAGCATCTTTGCTAAAGGAAGCCCTTCTTTGAGGAACCTCAGATCCTGCACCGCTCTCACCTTTCGCCAGCATGTCGTGCGGTTTCTTTTCCATTTCGAGCTCTGTTTAGCTACCGCATATGGCTATCTGTCTAGTGTATGAGACTTTTCAGGCGCTTGAACGAGGGAAGAATCCAGGGGAAGGGGGAGGGTGGCAAGAAGTAGGGATTGAGAGCGTTGAGGAAGACTGGAAGGAGGAAGTTGGAGAAGCTTGAAAGAATAAGGGTGGTGTTAGATCTCCATTCTATCGTGCAAACCTCATTGCTTGCGCTTGTCGTTATCGCCTCTCTGACCTCGTAGGCATGTTGCCCTGTTCGTGCTTGCATCTCTTCTCAAAAAGGCTTGCTATCATGTTTCTCCAGTCAAAACTCTTGGATTCGGGTTCTGTATTCTCGGATGATCGAGGCTCCGCTGACGACGTCCTTGATTACGGGTGCATTGAAACAGATGCTCCGACTCTCGTTCTTTGGGCGGTGGGCTGCCCCAGCTTGGTCAGGACTGGCCTGCGCTTGTTAAGGGAAGGGATTGCTTCATAGAGTAAGCGGGTTGAAGGCTGGTGATGATGGCGGCTATCACAAACATCACCTTAGGGATACTTGGGTTCCGTCAGCTCTGGCTGCCGTAGATTGCCTTGCAGGATTGGAGAAAAGGCGATGCATCCTCACTTCCTGGACTCAAAGACAACGTCACAGCCTCAGGCGCTTTTGAAATTGCAGCTATCCAGCTGGGAGAGGTCTAGAGGGCTTCCAGGAGGGTCAGAAAGGATCAAGAGCAAACGGATGAGGATCGAGTCAGAGGCTGCGAAGAAGACAGGGTCGACAGTCTCGATTATAATAGTTGTTATGGGGGCAAATGATCAAGTGCTAGTGGAAGCTCGTTGAGTGAGATTTTTGAGGGAGGAGCCTCTGTGGTGGTGGCGCAATGAGTGGGTGATTGATAGAAGTTTTTTGGTGGCGGGGGTAATCATAACCTTAACACAGTGGGAGACGCGCCCGTGACGCGTTTGTCGAGGAGCCGAGGTTAGCGTTGAGCTACCCCTCTTCGCGTGCGCGCACCTTAGCGAGCTACAGGGGGCCACGACAAAGGTTTATCAATTGTCAATTATTCTGTGCGCGAGCTATTCTTCTGATGGATACTAGTACATCTGTTTTCTGGGCTGGTTGCTTCATGGGAGTATACCACATTATCAGAGCAAGCTCTGCAAGGACGATCGCATTAGCTGTTACTATGAGTGGGGGCGCTCTGTGCCATCAGGCAATCATGTCATCATCTAGAATCTAAGGTGCTCACACTCGACTCTGAACTCACTCACAGCTACGCAGAGGTAGAGAGCACTGTCTGTGGGATGCGTTGAACCGGTCAGACAGTCTAAGGGACACAAGACCATGCCTGCAGCTCCCAAGCGAGGAACAGGGCTGGTCAAAGGCTGTGGTAGACTTGAATTTTAAAAGTATGGGATTGCTGGGTCTGATATGCACTCAAGCTGCGGCCGCGGAAGCCGCTGGATAACCGGGATGAAACGAGGTGAGGCGATGCAACTTTACTGCAGCCCCCCGGATCTTACTCACCCAGTCTGTACCTGGGATCTAGGCTTTCGTCTGGATGACATTTGCATGAAAACTCGGAACTAAGCCACATAGAAACTGGGGTACCTTGTATCGGGACACCTACAGCTATACTTTACAATCACGAGCATTGTTTTCACGATATGGTGGGTCCATCCAATTGACCTGAGACGAGGGCTTATGGAAGAGGCCGGAGCAGCCGAACAACCCCCACAGCCAGATCCAGGAACCACATTGCTCAAGAGTACGGAACAGCCTGTGGCGGGGGAACAGAGGACTTAGCGAAGAATACAGAAAACGCACCTTATGGCTGGCATCGGAGCCCTTTCCTTAAAGGCCCCCACAGTAAAAGATCTTGGCGGTTACCGGCCCGTTGACGCATCGTCCATATGCAGATGAGGTTGGAGCTTCTTATCGGGCATCTTGACGACCTTCGAACCCTGGAGCGTTAGGCTGATGGAATTGTCCCTTTTTTACGCCTTCACACCCCTTCATCCAACACTACTATGCTCCTGCGGTAAGGTAACAGTATTCAGATGATCTCATCCTAGATCCACGTCCTGGTGGCCTACATGTCTATACTAGGAAGATCCAGCCCCATGTCTTGTTCAAGCATGGGAGAATGCGTCGTTTTCCTACATATATCCTAACTTCAAACCTCGAGGATAACAAAAGCTAATAAATCTTTCGAGCTGAGAATTAACCCATCCCCGTCGCGAAGGGGGCCGAGAATGTTTGCAATATACAAGGTTTATGTGAAAATATTAGCAATCCCTAAGCGATTGTTGAATGTTATGACTTTAATCGCTACGTCTTTGGCGAGGGTGTATGCTCGAGAGGATTCTGGCTAGCAAGTTGCTAGAATCCTATATAATGAGATTCATCCACAGGAGTTCGCTTTTCTTTGATCAACCGTTCTGAATCTCCCAATCCTATACAGCAGCTTCATCTCTTTGGCCAGCTAAGACTTCATTCACACTCCCGAGTATGAAGACTTATACCACCCTTGCTCCCCTCTTGGCACCAGCTCTCTTCATCTCCACGTCTCTTGCGAAGGTGCGATTCGCAGGCGTCAATATTGCAGGATGTGATTTCGGTTGCACCAACGACGTTAGTGACCCCACAGCCTGATTTCTGTTTGCCCTACTCCTATTCTCACAACGTCAAACGCAGGGTTATTGCGGGGGCACTGATTGCCCGTCGGGTTAAGGACCGGGATAGATGCAACACTTTGCGTACGACGACCACCTCAACGTCTTTCGCCTCCCCGTAGGCTGGGTATGTGTTTTCGAATCCGTTCATCCTTCTTTTGTGCACTCATTATGAGTCTGTAAGCATGTCGCGGGAGCACACTAAGCTTTTGTTTCCTTCTCTTTCTCTTGATACATCACGGAAGTCGATTTTCCAACTCAACAAGGCAATACTGACTCCGAATCTACCAATATAGCAATATCTCGTCAACAGGGTTCCCGGCGGTCCTCTCGATCCCACATACTTCGCCGACTACGACGGCATTATGCAAGCCTGCCTTGGTACCGGCGCGTACTGCATCATAGACATTCATAACTATGCTCGTTGGGACGGCAACGTCATTGGCCAGGGAGGCCCTAGCAATGACGATTTCGCCTCAGTCTGGTCCCAGCTCGCGCAAGCGTACGCCGGACAATCAAACGTCATCTTTGGCCTCATGAACGAGCCCCACGATCTCGACATCAACATGTGGGCCGACACACTTCAGGCCGCTGTGAACGGAATCCGCAACGCCGGCGCCACATCCCAGCTGATCTTACTTCCAGGCATCAACTACGGCGCCGTTGGCGGCTTCGACTCGAGCTCGGGGCCCGCGCTGTCCGCGGTGCAGGACACCGACGGCTCGAAAGATAAACTAATTTTCGACATGCATCAGTATCTAGACTATGACACGTCGGGCGGGAACCCCGAGTGCGTCACCGACCAAACCGCCAATCTCGGCTACCAGGCGGACTATCTACGGTCGACTGGCCGCCAGGCTTTCCTGACCGAGACTGGGGGTGGGAATACCGATAGTTGCGTTCAATACATGTGCTCGCAGCTGGCATATCTCAACAACAATGCGGATGTATATTTGGGATGGGTTGGTTGGGCTGCTGGTTGGTTCCCCTTTCCTTGGCCTTGGCGCCCTTATTCACAAAATTAATTGAAGTTAACAACCTGTGTCCAGGGGCTCTCGATCCCAACAGCGTCCTCAGTGAGATGCCCGACGGAACCACAGACACCCTTCTTGTAAACAGGTGTATTGCTGGGGAGTTCCAGTAGTGCGACTGCCGCCACCTCCAAAGGACTGACAGTAGAGGATTTGCTCTCTGAACTGTGGGACAACAAGAAAGAACCGTTCCAGATTTGTCGTACGTGTTGTGTCATAAGGTATTACAAAACATGTAATGGATATAGTGGAAGGGAGGGGGTTGGGGAGGCACTTTCTAGTCCATTCGATTATTTACCGCTCTGTGTTGGAGCTCGGAAACTTCTCTTTTGTGCATCTTTCTCGATTGTCGAAATGAGGATTACATCCGTTCTTCCACCCTTCCTCAACCTCCTCGAATCCCTTCTCCTCCATAGCAAAACTCACTTCCCAGTAACCTATCGAGGGCGCTTCGCATGCCAAATGCTTGGCTACTACTGGATAGCGATTTTTAACGGTATGCGGGGTTGGCGTTGGCAGGAGAGTGGGATTTTGGGGCTGGGGACGAGATGTGCGGTTGGGAAGGCGGGTGGTGGGGTGGTGGAGAGATGGGGGGGGTTTTTCAGGTGGGGAGGATGCGGGGTTTAGAAGGTTCGGTTGGTTGGTGAGTGAGTGAGTGGTTCGATAGGGGGGGCGGATAGGGGGGGAGGGTGGGGATTTGTGGGGAGTGGAGAAGTGGAGAGTGGTTAGGAGGGAGGAGGGAGGATGTGAGTGATTGACAATGGTTAAAGTGTTGACATATAATACGTAAAACCAGTTCGGGTATTTATATCTGTACATGCGCATACCAAGGACAATCGCACACAATATATAAAAACCCTTTTTCTGGAAATGCCACTGATGGGACCGAGGCTAAGTAGCCCAGGAAAAGAGACTGGCGACCAAGACCGAGCCGATGATGGGCTTCATGTAGCCCAACGAAGCGCGTGTTATCGGCGCACTCGAGTTGGCTTTGAAAGTCGCGATACTCGTAGACGACGCTGTGACTGAGGAATTCCCATTTGGGGTGGAAATATTGGCGCTGGCTGATGACGTTGTCATGGGTGACGATGTCGAAGAGTTTAAGACCGAACTGTCCAATGAGGGCCTCGTCCATGCGTACGAGGATAAGCCAGTAGTTGGGAACGGTAGCGCAGAAGTTATGGCGTTGCTGCTCAATGACGTCCATGTAGGGAACGGAGTAGTAGGGCTCCCCACGGGTGTCACGTAGCTCGCGTGAGTAATATGGGATATCGTAGATGTGGAGGGTATAGATGTCGACGACAGCGATCCGCCAGGGTTCTGATTCGTGCCCTGCCCCGTCAAGGGGTCGATCCAGACGCCCAGATGATTGTCGCAGCATTGCGCAGCGGCGGTGCCGTTGCCGCAGCAGTAGCTTTGGTCGGAGCATTGGGTGACGGTTACGTCGTTGTTGGCCATGTTTAGATCCGTTTGGGCTTCGATGACACCTTGGTCTGCGTAGGTTGAGATGTTAGCTAGAAAGGATTGGGGCAGGAGGAGGGTGCCAACTGACTGAAGCCAGAAACGCATAGTTTGACACAACTTGGGCTCTTCCACGTAGGATCGGTGCAACTATCACGCCAAGTATTCCCATCATAACCGCTCTGGCACAATCCATCCGGTGTGCAGGTATCCCACGGCGCGCAGCACATACTGTGTTTCGCGCTGGCGTTGCATGGCTGGTAGGCAATGCCTTGATCGGCTTGAGCGCCTACGTTCTGGTCTGTTCCATTGGGGAAGTAGCAAGACGCTGATACCACTGAAGAAAAAAGGAGGGACGCAAGGAGGAGCGAAACAGTCCGGCGTGAGGTGGTGATAGTCATGGTGGTTTAGCGGAGGGATGACGGACTTGCGACGCGGAGAGAAGGGAACGGGGAGGAAAGGCCTGAAGAGTCATGGTAGACACTAATAAATAAAATTATAGTGTTCCAACAGGTTGATGAAACACGTCTGACATTATTACGGTCTTCCGCAGCTTGGCTGAAGATATATCATAGGTTGAAGCGGTTGAGAGCTGAGGCGCAGTGGACGGCGTGACGGCCTAATAGACCCAATTTAAAACATGTACTACCTATGGTACGGGGGGTTACAGTTGGTGGGTTGGAAAAGTTGAGCCAGGGCCGGAACTTTTTTTTTTTGATCCCGACCCCGGCTCAACTTTCTGCATATGCTAACCATGAGTTCAAAATTATTCCAACCCCGGCTCAGCTTTCTGCATATGCTAATCATGAGCTCAAGAATTGATATTATTTAGCTAAAGTAGCTAGAAGACAAACAGCAAGAGCGAAGTATTGAAGTTGTGCATATGCACAGCTTGAGCAAAACATCGAGAAAACAGCACAATCACAGATCACGCATACTTTGCAGCAAGACGAGCGAAGATTCTTCTACATATGCTTAGCATATGCACAAAACATGCAAAATCATGAACTTTTATCTTCATCAGATCTTTCTTCTTCATTCTCGTCGTTCTGCTCGTGATTTGCACTATCACTTTTCTCATCATCTTCGACATTTGCGTTGAGATTGAGCGAGCTGAGTTTCTTCTTAGTATGTGCGCAGCATATGCGAAGTGCGACACTCATCTTCAAATCATTTAGTCAATTCATTATCTCATTCGCTCGATTTTGAGCGTTGATGCTTTCGTCGTTCATCAATGTTTCTTTGTGCTTGATTGATGCTGCGCATATGCACAGACGAGGCTTTGATGACCAGATGTGAATTTTATTGTGGCCTCGCCTAATGCTCTTGGCATATTCTATGCTTCGCATAGGGTCCGGAGCTTTTCCAACCCCGGCTCAACTTTTCCAACCCCCCGGCCAGCTGTAACCCGATGGTGGGGGTAGGTACTCAGAAGCCATGAGGCTTAGTCAATCTAACACATTGCATGTTGCTAAACATCAGACATTATCAGATTTCACCACGGTGCATTGCGTACAATAGTAATGCGGAAACGAGGTGTAGTCGCTGTCTCTTGCGGCTCTGGCAGTACTCGACTTGAAAATGCAAGGCCGGCTGTATCTCGCTATGCTATCATCCAACCTACTCATGTTCTGTGCTTTGATCGAAGCATTCCCAGCGACATCTGAAGGACTGTGGACTTCGAGCAACGCATCATTGCTATGGGGCCCATATCGGCCCAACCTGTACCTTGGCATACGGCCACGGATACCAAATTCGTTGCTTATGGGCTTGATGTGGTCCAACGCCGATAATCCTCGAGATATCTCGAAAAGTATGCATCGAAAAGACTCCAACTGCACTGTTCTGTCCACTAATTCTGGCTAAACCTTAAGATCTTCGGCACACATGCGAGCAAGATGAGGGTATGGCAGGCTACGGTTGGACAGCCTACGATGTCCGGAAAGGAGGCATGCAAATTATCAACGATACCGGAAACGGACTGGATTTAATTACCCAGTTCGCCAAGGTCTCTGATGAACGTAGTGAGAAATGGGGCTTGAGAGTCAAAGGTATCCCAAGGGCGAATGCACACGACCACCAGAAGACCACTGTGATATTCTACCTTGGAAGTGAGGATTCAAGTTCAAGGATAGAATGCACGGAAGGGCACAAGATCGACCCTTCCCACAGTGATATAGTCTGTGACGGCACGATGGTCGGCTTGCGCAACTTCAAGGTACATTTCCCAGACCACCGAGGTGATAGCGAGTCTCTTCAAAGGACGTCTGTCAAGAGTTTGACATTTCCCGCAGACACTATCTGGCAGGCGAAATCGATATTTATCAACCAACTCAAGGGCAGTGACTCTTACGAAGGAATGATTGCAGATAATCCTGGAGAAGGAAATCTTCATTTTGTGCAAAAAAGTTTCGAGGGACGTTTTGAATTTGACGTTCTATTCTCCTCAGACTCAATCTCTGGAGCCATGACATCCATTTTTCTAACTGAAGGTATCGAAGATGCGTTATCCACTTTTAGTAAGCGCTTTCAGTCAGTTTACTCACCCCAAGCGCCATTCCAGGACGAGCAGCATATCAGATTCTCCCAATCTCTGCTTTCCAACGCCATGGGAGGAATCGGATACTTTTACGGAACAAGCAACGTCGACGTTTCTTCTGCGCCAGAATATGCTGAGACCGACCAAAACTTCTGGGCAAAGGCTGCTTCGGCCCGATTGCATGCTGTTGTTGAAGAACAGGGCCCTTACCAGCTTTTCAGCGCAGTACCCTCCAGGCCATTCTTCCCTCGGGGCTTTCTCTGGGATGAAGGCTTCCATCTCCAAATTATCCTGGACTGGGACATGGACCTCGCTCTGGAAATCGTCTCAAGTTGGTTCGATTTGATGGACGAAAATGGCTGGATCGCTAGGGAACAGATTCTTGGCCCTGAGGCGAGAAGCAAGGTTCCATCGGAGTTCCAGACACAATACCCGCACTATGCGAATCCACCAACTTTGTTTTTGGTTGTCCAGGCATTTATCGCAAGACTCAGTGGGGTGTTACCCTTCTCAGGAGCTCCAAGTCGGTATTTGAGTGACCCTGCGGCAGGAAAAGCCTTTCTGAAGGCTATCTATCCAAAAATGAAGAAACACTATGAATGGTTTTGTCGAACACAGGCTGGCAATTTAAAGAATTATCAACTTCCCGGTTCTGGCTTCAATCAAGGATACCGATGGCGAGGTCGCACACCACAACATATCCTTACCAGTGGCCTTGATGATTACCCTCGTGCGCAGCCACCACATCCAGAGGAATTGCATGTGGATGCTCTCTGTTGGGTTGGCTCTATGGCTGTGGCCTTGCGGAAGATCTCAGCTTTTCTTGGCGAGAAAGAAGAAGAGAAAATATTCTCGAAGGATGAGACCGACGTGGTTCGAAGTATTGATGGAATTCACTGGTCTGAGCCCGACCAAGCATATTGCGATACAACTGTAATAGATGGAAACCAGGTAGAAAAGGTCTGCCACAAGGGCTACATTTCCCTGTTCCCGTTCCTCACCGGTCTTATGAGCCCAGACCACGTTCATCTTGAAGCCGTGCTGAATCTAATACGGGATCCTGAGGAACTTTGGAGTCCTCATGGCCTCCGCAGTCTTAGCCCCAAGGACAAGTACTATGGCACGGATGAAAACTATTGGAGAAGTCCAGTCTGGATCAATATCAATTACATGGTGATACAAAGATTATTGGTAATTATACTCCGTCTACCTCCTCCTTCTTTCGGCCAAAGAGTATCATAGCTCATTCAGTGATCAGGAATTCGCTCAACAGCCAGGCCCACATCAGCAAAAAGTGCTCGAAATATACACGGAGCTTCGGCGAAACCTGGGAAACACAGTTTTCAAATCCTCGAAGGAGACAGGCTTTGCATGGGAGCAGTATAGCCCAAACACCGGCAAAGGCCAAAGAACTCAGCATTTTACAGGTTGGACTTCACTGATCGTGAGGATTTTAGCAATGCCTGATCTCCAATCGGGATCTCGGCCGCAGATGCCCGGGTACATTAATCAAGAGACTGACACAGATGGCTGGGGCATGACGCTAAGCCTGATGGTGATGGGGATATTGCTGATCTCTTTTTTGTTTCGAAGAAGGCTCATGAGGTTTTGTAGGCGATAGATGGAAACGTGATCAGAATAAGATACTTCTTGTATTACCATAACCCACTGCACTTCTCGGTCATACTGGTACTGGAATAGGTCCGGATTCACGGACTGCAACCAGCCAGACAGGGTTGGACACTGCCAGTATTATCTCAAGGACTGGGAAAGAGTTGAAAAGGTTTACGATAACCTGCGTCTCGAACGGGGTATTTCGATCGTTAATCGACTCCTCACAATCATATCTCCCAGTGGCCCACCTTTCCACAAAGCTAGGAAAGATTTGCCAATACCGCAGGCGCTTCAAAACTGGGCTTTATCAGGACCAAACACTCCGAGCTTTATGGAAAGATTAGCAGAGGATAAGGGAGTCAGCAATTTCGTAACATTTCAGCCTGACGGGAGACTAGCCGTGGTTGAGCCGAATGGTAATTTCCTTGGTAAATATTCACCATCCTTAAATATCTTATCAATTCCTTACGTGCTAGAGATATTTCTGCACTCTACTCACACACACAGCTAGCTAACGACATTCTTTCGCCGTACGTCACCATAGAGTGCGTGGAGACCAGCTCAAGCATTTTCGCTACTGACCTTGACCCGAGTCTCTACGACAACATTCGGCTTTTTGAGAATAATAACATCTTCAGTTTCGAGCCCAGTTGAAAGACCATTGACTTGAATTCAATGACACTACTCAAATCTTGAGAGCAGATTTCGAGACGGACATTCGATCTCGCCATAATCATAAATCACCGAATTCTCGAAATGATGAATTTCCTGTCTTCGAAACTAGTGTTGCTGGCTAAAGAGGCTGCACCACAGATGAGGGGGCTCATGACCTGGCTCCGAATCAAGATATTATTCCTTTGCCACTGCTGAGAACCAGAGCTACCTTCGGTAGTTTTGTGAGCCTTCTGGGTCAGAACAGCGTCTTTGCCTCGTTCAACTCACTTCAATAGATTTAGTCGCTTAGATAGAGGAAGTTCTTGGCGCCTCAGGGCGGCTTCCGGTACAAGGCAATCAATTGTCGTCTTCCACCTTTTCAATGAAGCCAGACGACGGAAAAGACTAGCATGTCCCTGAATGTTTTTCACCGCCCCAGCTGTAACTTTAAGACTTGGCCACCCCCTTTTCGATTTTTCATATCATGTCTTAACTCTTGTCTTTCATCCTATCAAATAAATCTTCTTTCTTTTAAAAAAAAAGTATGTTTAAAACTGAGATTTAAAAAAAAACGTTTGTATTTACAGTTTCAAGTTTAAGTAAAGAAACCCGTTCCAATATGCTGAGAACAGGGGCGGGTTGGGTTTGATTTCATTGAATGTCACCCAAAATCAACAATCACAACTACTTTTATCCCCCCCAACTGATGACTGATGACTGATGACTGATGTTTCTTCTACAATACTTACTCTAGTTGTAACGATGTAATTTCACGTTATTTAGGCCGATAAAAAGAAAAATTAAACTATCCTTGATCGATATTTCTTGGTCAGAAAGTTATCTACTTATACTCTCAACGCCACCATATATTGTTGAAGGAATGAAGAACTATCGCAATAAGCAGCTTCTACTTAGGTCCCAAAATAGAGTGAGATGTTGCTTCCAGGTAACGGGAACGAGCATCTCTGATTGGATGTCTCGGGCACTTCTTTGAGAGTTTGTCGGTATCATCATGTCGAGTTTAAACAGTTTCTTGACACGGGTGTACAGTGCGCTGAAAATAGATGTCGTCGCCTTTTGGGGGGGGGGGGGGGGGGGGGCAAAAAAAAAAATAAAAATATTTTTTTTTTTTGAATACAA